>ERZ772956.1078-NODE-1078-length-19292-cov-5.569735_pt1 | contig 19292 bp, 17 predicted proteins | sample MGYA00580683_ERZ772956 | MGnify/ENA primary metagenome ERZ772956 (study PRJEB29015, sample SAMEA2738077) | human oral metagenome | biome: human oral; feature: human-associated habitat; material: saliva | place: China | collected 2212 ... | reverse complement strand
GAACAACATCACAATCAAAAGTAGTAGCATTATGCCATAGAAACTTAGCATCAAATCTAATGGATATTTCAAGTATATTAGATATTAATGAAACAGATACATTCCTATCATTCTTACCAGTACACCACGTATTTGAATGTACAGTAGGATTTTTATTCTCATTATATAAAGGCTCAAAAACAGTTTTCTGTAGAGGAATCAGACATATTGCAGAAGATTTGAATAAACATCAAATAACATTCATGGCATGTGTACCAGGAATATATGAAATGATGTATGTAGCAATAATTAAGCAATTAGAAAAAGAAGGCAAACTAGAAGCAGTTAAGGAAAAAGCAGAAAAATATAAAGACTTACCAGTATCTGAAAAAACACAATATTTCCAAGAAGTAAAAGATATTTTAGGTGGACATATTAGATTATTAGTAAGTGGAGCAGCTGCACTAGATCCAAACATTGAAGCAAAATATAGAGAAATGGGATTAAACCTAGTACAAGGATATGGATTGACAGAAACATCACCAGTAGTAGGAGTAGGAACAACAAAGAATTATAGATTAGGATCAATAGGAATTACAGTACCATCAGTAGAAGCAAAATTAGTAGATGTAAACTCAGAAGGAATGGGAGAATTAGTAGTAAAAGGTCCAAGCATTATGATGGGATACTATCAAAATGAAGAAGCAACAGCAGAAGTGTTAAAAGATGGATGGTTCTACACAGGTGACTTAGCAAAAATTGATGAAGATGGATATATATTCATTTGTGGAAGAAAGAAAAGCGTAATAGTATTAAAAAATGGAAAAAATATATTCCCAGAAGAAATGGAAGCACTAGTAAACAAAATAGAAGGTGTAAAAGAATCATTTATATATGGTAAGAAAATGTCAGATGATGAAAATGATATAAAAATCAATGTAAAAATAGTAATTGATAGAGCAATTGTAGAAGATTCATATAAAGTAAGTACTGACAAAGAAATAAAAGCAGCAATATCAGAAAAAATCAAAGAAGTAAATGCAAAAATGCCAGGATATAAAGCAATAAGAGGAATGATTATAACAGAAGAACCATTATTAAAAACAACAACAAATAAAATAAAAAGACAGGCAAATTTAGATGTTATCGAAGGAAATAAAAACTAAAATATTGGGCAGAACATGTATTGAATTTAGTGAGATAAACTCAACACAAAAATACATACATAACCAAATAAACGAAAATAAAATACAAAACGGAACAGTTGTAATAGCAGATGTACAAACAGATGCAATAGGAACACATGGGCGAAAATGGTATACAAGTACAAACAATATAGCATTTTCGCTATACATGGAAATAAATCAGAATGTAAAAAAGCTAGAAGGTTTAACATACAAAATAGCTGAAATCTTAGTACAAATATTCCAAGAAAAATATAATATAAATCTAGAAATCAAAAAACCAAACGACCTAATGTATAATGGAAAAAAGGTAGGTGGAATACTAACAGAAACGAAACTACATAATGAAGAAGTAAGATATATAGTAATTGGAATTGGAATAAATATAACAAAACAAGAATTCAACAAAGAAATCAAAGAAATAGCAACATCAATAGAACAAGAATTTAATATAAATATAGATAGAAATTATATAATAACAGAGTTTTGCAATAGATTTGAGGCAGAAATATTGAAAATCAAATAAGGAGACAAAAATGAAGATAGGATTTTTATTTCCAGGACAAGGTTCACAGTCAATAGGAATGGGAAAAGACTTATATGAAAACTATGAAATAGTAAAAGAAATATATGACAAAGCAGAAGAAATAACAAAAATCCCAATTAAAAAATTAAGTTTTGAAGGACCTGAAGAAGAATTAAATAAAACTCAAAACACACAATTAGCAATATTGACAATGTCATTAGCGATAACAAAATTGCTAGAAACAGAAGGAATTAAAGCAGATATCTCAGCAGGATTAAGTTTGGGAGAATACAGTGCATTAATAAATTCAAAAGCCATAACAATAGAAGATGGATTAAATATTGTCAAAGCAAGGGGCAAGTACATGCAAGAGCTATGCCCAAAAGGTGATTGGAAAATGGCAGCAATCATGGGGTTAACAGAAGACCAAGTAAATGAAGGTATCTCAAAAGTTAAAAGTGGATTTGTAAAAGCAGTAAACTTTAACACAGAAGGACAAATAGTATTGTCAGGAGAAAATCCAGCAATCGAAGAAGCTTGCACATATTTAAAAGAAATGGGAGCAAAAAGAGCAATGCCATTAAATACAGCAGGTCCATTCCATACAGAAAAACTAATTGAAAGTTCAAAAGCATTAAGAGCAGAATTAGAAAACTATACTTTCAATAAATTTGAAAGCAAAGTAATAAAAAATCTAACTGGAGATACTTATTATAGCGATGAAGACAATATTAAAGAGATTTTAGCAAATCATATAATAAATCCAGTACAATTCAAAAAAACATTAGAAAAAATGTTAGAAGAAGGAATTGATACATTCATTGAAATAGGACCAGGAAAAACATTATCAGGATTCTTAAAAAGAATAGATACTAACAAAGAAATAAAAATCTTAAACATATCAAATGTAGAAACATATAAAAATACATTATCAATATTAAAAGGAGAATAGTGATGTCAAAAGTAGCATTTATAACAGGAGCAACAAGAGGAATCGGAAGAGCCATTGCTCTAGAATTAGCAAAAGAAGGATATAACATAGCATTAAATTATAGAACAGAAAATGAAGCATTAGAAAACTTAAAAAAAGAAATATCAGAAATTGGAGTAGAATGTTATCCAGTACAAGGAGATGTATCAAAAGCAGAAGATGCAGAAAGAATGACAAAAGAAATCATTGAGCATTTTGAACAAATTGATGTATTAGTAAATAATGCAGGAATAACAAAAGATAATTTAATACTAAGAATGAAAGAAGAAGAATTCACAGACGTAATAAATGTTAACTTAGTAGGGACATTCAACATCACAAAAAATGTAATTAAATATATGACTAAAAAGAGATATGGAAAAATCATCAATCTATCTTCAGTAGTAGGAATTTCAGGAAATGCTGGACAATCAAACTATGCTGCATCAAAAGCAGGAATCATTGGATTTACAAAAAGTATAGCAAAAGAATTAGCATCAAGAAATATCACAGCAAACGCAGTTGCACCAGGATTCATTCAAACAGATATGACAAATGTATTAAAAGATGAGATAAAAGAAGCCATAGAAGGAACAATTCCATTAAAAAGATTAGGAACAGCAGAAGATGTAGCAAAAGTAGTAAAATTTCTAGCATCTGAAGAAAGTTCATATATCACAGGTCAAGTAATCAATGTAGACGGTGGAATGTTGATGTAATTAATACAATATGTATAAATAAAAAAAGGAGAAAATAGTGAAAAGAGTAGTTATTACAGGAATGGGAACAATAAACCCAATAGGACATAATGTAAATGAAACATGGGAATCAATTAAAAATAAAGAATGTGGAATACAAGAAATATCATTAATAGATTCAAGTACATATAAGACAAAATTTGATGCAGAAATTAAAAATTATGACCCAAATGAATTTTTTGATCCAAAAACAGCAAAGAGAAATGATAGATACACACAATTTGGAATAATAGCAGCAAGAGAAGCAGTAAAAGATTCAGGAATAACACAAGAAAATTCAGACCATTCAAGAATAGGAACATATTTCAGTTCAGGAATTGGAGGATTAACAACAATCCAAGAACAATGCCAAATCTATTTTGAAAAAGGAAATTCAAGAATATCGCCACTATTTATACCGATGGGAATCTCAAACATGGCTGCAGGAACGATTGCAATAGAACATGGATTCAAAGGAGAATCAATGTCAATAGTAACAGCATGTGCCTCAAGTGCACACGCAATTGGAGAAGCATATAGAGCAATTCAATTAGGAGAAGAAGACATTATACTAGCAGGAGGATCTGAAGCATCAATTAATGAAGTAGCATTAGCCGGATTTGAAAATATGAAAGCCTTAACACATGCAACAGAAGTTGATAGAGCAAGTATACCATTTGATGCAGAAAGAAGCGGATTTGTAATGGGAGAAGGTGCAGGAGCGATAATTTTAGAAGAATTAGAACATGCAAAAGCAAGAGGCGCCAAAATATATGCTGAATTAATAGGATATGGATCAACAACTGACGCATATCATATAACATCACCATCACCGGACGGAGAAGGTGGAGCAAATGCAATGAAAAGAGCATTAAGAAATGCCAACATTAAGCCAGAAGAAGTAGATTATATTAATGCACACGGAACATCAACACATTTAAATGATGCAATAGAAACAAAAGCAATCAAAGCAACATTTGGAGAACATGCAAAAAAATTAATGGTAAGTTCAACAAAAGGAAACACAGGACATCTATTAGGTGGAGCAGGAGTACTAGAAGCAATTATAAGTGTAAAAGCAATAAACGACTCACTAGTACCACCAACAATTAACTATAAAGTAAAAGATGAAGAATGTGACTTGGATATAGTACCAAACGAACCAAGAAAAGCAGATATTAAAGTAGCAATGTCAAACTCATTAGGATTTGGCGGACACAATGCAACTATAATAGTAAGAAAATACGAGGAATAACAGGAGTATAAAATGGAAAATGATAAAGTAAAAGATTTATTAGAAATAATGGAAAACCATAACTTATCAGAAATAAGTTTAGAAACACCGGATGGATTCAAAATTGCCATGAAAAAAGCAGAAGCAATTTCTGAAAATGTTATAGTAAAACCAGTAGCACAAGTAGTAGCTAAAGAAACACCAAAAGAAGAATCAAAAACAGAAGAAAAAAGAGGAAATATAGTAAAATCTCCAATGGTAGGAACATTTTATGCAAAACCATCACCAACATCAAACCAATATGTAGATATTGGATCAACTGTATCAAAAGGTGACACGCTATGCATAATAGAAGCAATGAAACTAATGAATGAAATCGAATCAGACTACTCAGGAAAAATAACAGAAATCTTAGTAAAAGATGGAGAAACAGTAGAGTACGGAACACCTCTATTCGTAATTGAATAATAAAATTAGGAGCAAGATATGTTAAACAAAGAACAAATTGAATCAATAATTCCACAAAGAGATCCATTTTTGATGATAGATGAAGTCGAAGAATATCAACCAGGAGAATATTGCATAGGTTACAAAAATGTAACAGGTGATGAATACTTTTTTAAAGGGCATTTTCCAGGAAATCCAATCATGCCAGGAGTACTAATAACAGAAAGCTTAGCACAAGCAGGAGCAGTAGCAATACTATCATTGGAAGAAAATAAAGGAAAAAATGCACTATTCGCAGGAATAGATAAGATGAAATTTAAGAAAATGGTAGTACCAGGAGATAAATTAAAACTAGAAGTAAGAATAATAAAAAGAAAAGGACCAATTGGTGTAGGAGAAGCAATTGCAACAGTTGATGGTAAAATTGCAGCAAAAGGTGAATTAACATTTGCACTAGTATAGAAATCAATCAAAGCGTATAAAGAAAGGGAAAAGAATGAAAAAAATATTAATTGCAAATCGTGGAGAAATTGCAGTTCGTATTATCAGAGCATGCAAAGAAATGAATATCAAAACAGTAGCAGTATATTCAGAAGCGGACAAAGAAGCATTACATACAAAATTAGCAGATGAATCAGTATGTATAGGACCAGCAAATTCAAAACAAAGCTATTTAAATATAAAAAATATAATAGAAGCAGCCAGAATTACAAATGCCGACAGTATACACCCAGGATTCGGATTTTTGTCAGAAAACGCACAATTTGCAAAGATTTGCGAAGAATCAAACATCAAATTTATTGGGCCAAAATCATCAGTAATTGATATGTTAGGAAACAAATCAAATAGTAAAACAATGATGAAATCAGTAGGTGTGCCAGTAATCCCAGGATCTGACGGAAGTATCTCAGGATATACAGATGCAGAAAAAATCTGTAAAAAAATAGGATACCCAGTACTATTAAAAGCAGCAGCCGGTGGTGGAGGAAAAGGAATTCGTTTAGTAAACAATAAAGACGAATTAAGAACAGAATATGAAATTGTAAAACAAGAAGCAAAAAATGCATTCAATGATGACGAAATCTATATCGAAAAATTCGTACAAAATCCACGCCATGTAGAAATACAAATATTAGCAGACGAACATGGAAATGTAATTCATTTAGGGGAAAGAGACTGTTCAATCCAAAGAAATCATCAAAAAATGATAGAAGAAACACCATCAACAGCAGTGGATGATAAATTAAGAAACAAAATGGGATTAGCCGCAATAAAAGCAGCAAAAGCAGCAGGATATACAAGCTGTGGAACAGTAGAATTTTTAGTAGATAAAGACAAGAATTTTTATTTCATGGAAATGAACACAAGAATTCAAGTAGAACACCCAATCACAGAAATGCGCACAGGAATAGATATAGTAAAATCACAAATAAGAATAGCAGCAGGAGAAGAACTAAAAATTAAGCAAAAAGATGTAAAGTTTGAAGGACATAGCATTGAATGTCGTATCAATGCAGAAAATCCAATGAAAAACTTCATGCCATCACCAGGAACAATAACAGGAATAAATCTACCAGGAGGAAATGGCGTAAGAATAGATACATCAATATACAACGGATATAAAATTCCACCATACTATGATTCAATGATAGCTAAACTAATAGTTCACGGAAACAATAGAAATGAAGCAATAAGCAAAATGAAAAGATCATTGGAAGAATTAGTAATAGACGGAATAGAAACAAACCGAGATTTCCTATATGAAATAATTAAAAATATCAATTTCATTAGAGGAAACTTCGACACATCATTTATTGAAAAGGAAATGCTTAAGAAAGAGGATTAATAATGATTGTTGATAAGATCAAGAAACGTGAGCCATCAAAAGTAAATATCATAAATAAAAATCAAGTAGATATTCCAATAGACAAATGGGTAAAATGCGAAAAATGTAAAGAAATAATATATAAAGAAGACTTAAGAAAAAATTTAAGTATTTGTCCAAACTGTGGTCATTATTTTAGAGTCCACATCGGGAAAAGAATTGAAATGATAGCAGACGAAGGAACATACGAAAGATTTGACTTAAACATAGATACAACAAACCCATTAGGACTAGAAGACTATCCAAAAAAATTGAAAAGATTAAGAGAAATCACACATTTAGAAGAAGCAGTATCAAGCGGAAAATGTAAGATAAATGGTGAAGAAACAGTTTTATGCATAATGGATAGTGGGTTTCTAATGGGAAGCATGGGAGTTGTCGTAGGTGAAAAAATAACCTATGCAATAGAACAAGCGATAAAAGAAAGATTACCAATAATAATATTCTGCGTATCAGGTGGAGCCAGAATGCAAGAAGGAATAATGTCATTAATGCAAATGGCAAAAACCACAGCGGCATTAACTAAACTAGATGAAGCAGGATTACTATACATATCAGTATTAACAGACCCAACATACGGAGGAGTAACAGCTTCATTCGCAAGTTTAGGAGATATCATATTAGCAGAACCAGGAGCCATGATTGGATTTGCAGGACAAAGAGTAATAGCTCAAACAATTGGTGAGAAATTACCAGAAGGATTCCAAACAGCAGAATTTTTATTAGAACATGGATTTATTGATAAAATTGTCAAAAGAGAAGAACTAAAAGACACTCTAAGCACATTAATAAAATTCCATAAAGGAGGAATCCAAGATGGCAAAAACTAAACAAGAAACAAACCAATTAACACCATGGCAAAAAGTAGAAATAGCAAGAAATCCAAAAAGAAAAACATCAATCGAATACATTGAGCAAATCTTTGATGAATTTATCGAACTACATGGAGACAGAAACTTCAAAGATGACCAAGCAATAATATGTGGCTTAGGCCGAATAGGAAATCAAAGTTATACAATCATAGCAGAGCAAAAAGGAAGAACAACAAAAGAAAATGTTCTAAGAAACTTTGGAATGCCAAACCCTGAAAGTTATAGAAAAGCAATTAGATTTATGAAACAAGCAGAAAAATTTAATCGCCCAGTAATAACATTCATAGACACAAAAGGAGCCTACCCAGGAGTTGGAGCCGAAGAAAGAGGCCAAGGTGAAGCAATAGCAAAATCAATGTTTGAAATGGCAAAATTAAAAGTGCCTGTAATCTCAATAGTAATTGGAGAAGGCTCAAGTGGAGGAGCATTAGCAATAGGAGTATCAAACAAAATCTATATGTTAGAAAACGCAATCTATTCAATACTATCACCAGAAGGATATTCATCAATATTATGGAAGGATTCAAGCAGGTACGAAGAAGCCGCAGAAAAGATGAAATTAACAGCAAAAGATCTATATGAAATGAAAGTAATAGACACAATCATTCCAGAACCAGTAGAAATGAAAGAAAGCGACTTTGAGCAAGTAATAAAAATCATCAAACAAGAAATCGAAACAGATATAGCAAAAATGCAAGAAAAAACAAAAACAGAAATAGTAGAGGAGCGTTATCAAAAATTCCGTAATTTAGGAGAATTTATAACACTATAAAATCCAAAACAATAAAGCCAAAAAGGAGAAATAAAAAATGTTATTAGAAAACAAAAAAATCTTAATAATGGGAATCAGAAACAAATGGAGCATTGCTTATGGAATAGCAAAATCAGCATATGAAAATGGTGCAAAATTAATATTCACATATTTAGATGAAGAATCAAGACCAAAATTAGAAGCTCTAGTAGAAGAATTCGAAGGAAGCAAATTTTACAAATTAGAAGATGCATCAATAGATGAAAAAGTAGAAGAATCTTTCAAAATAATCAAAGAAAATGAAGGACAAATCGACGGAATGGTACACGCCATAGCACACGCTAAAACAGAAGACCTAGCAAACGACTTCATCTACACATCAAAAGACGGTTATGAACACGCAATGAGTGTAAGCGCATACTCACTAATCTTAGTAAGCCGTGTAGCAAAAGAATTAGACATGCTAGCACCAAACGCAAGCATCATCACATTAACATACCTAGGATCAGAAAAAGTAATGCAAGGCTACAATGTAATGGGCGCAGCTAAAGCAGCTCTAGAAGCAAACGTACGTTACCTAGCAAACGACTTAGGAAAATACGGAATTAGAATCAATGCAATTTCAGCAGGCCCAATCAAAACATTATCAGCACGTGGAATCAAAAACTTTTCATCAATTTTAGACATAGTAGAAGAAAAAGCCCCACTAAAACGTAATGTAACACCATACGAAATAGGACAATTAACAACAACATTCCTAAGCGAAATGACAAGCGCAGTAACAGGACAAGTAATATACTCAGACTGTGGCTACAGCATAATGGGCTAAAAATAAAAGCTATTAAATCAATACGATTTAGTAGCTTTTTATAATGTAAAAATAAAGCACCTCCAAAGAGGCGCTACTTCATCTACATGAATCTGGTATAGCCAGTATTTAAGGTTAAACCTTATTTTAACTCGGTATGTTACTTTAGATAGTAATAAGTAACTAAAATATATATACCAATAAAAAAATAAAATGTCAATAGAAAAAATAAATATTCAATACATGTAAAAATTAAATATTGAAAACTAGAAGAAAGAGTGATACATTTGATGCATAAGTAAAAGAACAGTCAACAAAGGGGGATAGTATGGCAGATAATTTAAAATATAATATTGGACTCGATATAGGAACATCATCAGTTGGGTGGTGTGTAACCGATGAAGAAAACAATATTGTAAAAAAGAGTGGAAAGCATCTATGGGGATCAAGATTATTTGAAGAAGGACAAACCGCAGCAGAAACTAGAACATTCAGAGGAACCAGAAGAAGGACAGAAAGAAGAAAAAATAGAATAAGATATTTACAAAGTATGTTATTAGAAGACATCGAAAAAGTAGATGAAAACTTTATTCCAAGACTGCAACAATCAAACCTAATAAAAGACGATAAAAACCAATTCAAATTCAATTTGTTTGAAGATGAAGATTTTATAGATGAAGATTACTATAAACAATATCCAACAATATATCATTTAAGAAAAGCACTAGCTACAGAAGATAAGAAGTTCGACATTAGACTAGTATATTTAGCATTACATCATATAATCAAATATAGAGGTAATTTCTTAACAAAAGGTGAAATATCTAATGAAACAAATGCAATAAATTTAGATTTAGAAAATATAATAGAATATTTAAAAGAAAACGAAATAGAATTAAAATATTCAATTGGAAAAATAAAAGAAACATTAGTAAATAAAGAACTAACTAAAAGCGAAAAAGCAAAAGAAATATTAAGTTTGTTTGATTATGGAAAAGAAGACAAACAAATAATAGATAATATATTCAAATCAGTGGTTGGGTTGAAATTTAATTTAAATGCAATATTTAATTTAGAAGATGAAAGAAAATTAGAGTTTGCAAGTGATAATGATTGGGATTCAATAGCAGGTGAATTAAATGAAAATGCAGAAATATTTTATTCAATGAAAAATATTTATAGTTGGATAATAGTAGAATCATTTTTAGATTATGAAGACAATTCAGACGAGAAAGAAGATAAAACAATATCAAAAGCATTTGTGATAAAATATGATAAATATCATGAAGATTTAGTTAAATTGAAAAATGCATATAAAAAATATTTAGACATAATACAATACGATAAAATGTTTAGAAAATATGAACATGACAATTATTATTCATATAATGGAAAATTATCAGAAATAAAAAAATCTGAAAAATGCTCAAATGAAGAATTATGCGAAAGAATAAAAGAAGACTTAAAAGGATTTGAAGATAAATCAGATGTATCAGAAATATTTAATGATATTAGTAATGAAAATTATTTAATAAAATTAAATACAACAGATAATGGCGAAATACCATATCAATTACATGAAAAAGAATTAAAAAAAATATTAGAAAATCAATCAAAATACCATGATAGTATTAATGAAAATAAAGATAAGATATTAAGTTTATTAACATTTAGAATACCATATTATGTAGGACCATTATCAACAAAAAGTAAATGGGCTTGGGTAAAGACAAATAGCAAAGAAGCAATTCGTCCATGGAATTTTGATGAAATAGTAGATAAAGATGCAACAGCAGAAGAATTTATAATAAGAATGACCAATAAATGTACATATTTATTAAATGAAGATGTAATTCCAAAAGAATCATTATTATATGCAAAATTTAGTGTACTAAATGAAATAAATAATATTCAAGTAAATGATAAACGCGTTTCAAAAGATATGAAAACGAAAATCATTGAATTATTTAAAAATAAAAAGTCTGTAGGTAAAAAAGATATTAAAAATCTATATGCAAAAGACGGGATAAATGCTGAAAAAATAGAAGGATTTACAACAAGTAATGGAAAATTTAATTCAAATATGAATGCATATGTAGATTTTTCAAAAATATTCGATAATATTGACGAAAATGAAGAGATGATAGAAGAATTAATTTACTGGATAACCATATTTGAAGACAAATCAATACTAAAACATAAAATAGAAGAAAAATATTCATCAATATTAACAAAAGAGCAAATAAATAAAATAATAAAATTAAAATATATAGGTTGGTCAAGATTATCAAAAAAATTATTAATTGGATTAAAATCAACCGAAAATAATGAAACAATAATAGAAAAATTGATGAACACAAATATGAATTTTATGCAAATAATAACATCAGATAAATTCGGATTCAAAGAACAACTGGAACAAGCATTAAAAGAAGTAATAGGAGAAGAAAAGAAAAAAATAAGTTATGATGATATTGCAGAAATTAAAACGTCACCAGCAAACAAAAAAGGAATATGGCAAGCAATATTAGTTGTTAAAGAAATAACAAAAATAATGAAACATGATCCAGAAAACATCTATATTGAATTTGCAAGATCAGATGAAGAAAAAGGAACATTAACAACAAAAAAATTAGAAAAAGTCAAAAAAATCTATGATGAAATAGAAAATTTCAAACAAGCAAATAAAGCTCTATATGAAGATATAAAAAAACACCAAGGTGATAAAAATATTAATGAAAGATTATATTTATATTTTATTCAATGTGGAAAATGTCTATATTCAGACACAAAATTAGATATTGAAAAATTAAGCTTATATCAAATAGATCATATAATACCACAATCATATAAAAAAGATGATAGCATTGAAAACAAGGCATTAGTTTTAAGCAGTGAAAATCAAAGAAAAAAAGACAGCTATTTATTAACTGATGAAATTATACGTAAAATGACTCCAACATGGAATTATTTATTAGATAAAGGATTAATAAGTGAAATAAAATATAAAAAATTAATAAAAAGAAAAATGTTTTCAAATGAAGAAGAAGAAGTAAATTTTATAGCAAGACAATTAGTAGAAACAAGACAAATAACAAAACATATTAGAGGACTATTAAGTAAAGCTTATCCAAAAACAAAAATACAAGGAATTAAAGCTACAATTACACATGATTTTAGAAGTAAATATAAAATATACAAAATCAGAGAATTAAATGATTGTCATCACGCACAAGATGCATATATTATGTGCATTGTAGGAAATGTTTTAAATGCTGCAGACTTTTTTGAATATGAGAGAATGAAAATATTCTTAAAAAACAGAAAAAAGAAAACAGCAGAAGAAAGAAATGAACAGCTAAAAGAAGAGCATGGTGCAATAATGAGTATCATACAAAATAAAATAGATATTAATAAAGTAAAAGAAATAATCAATTACAAAGATTATCTAGTAACAAGAAAATTAGAAGAGCAAACAGGGGAATTCTATAATCAAAACTTATTAAAAAAGATCGATGAACCTAAAATAAAATCAAAAACAAATAAGGATACTTTAAAATATGGCGGATATACAAATGAAAATGAAGCCTATTTTGTTGTTTATGAATACTATAATAAAAAAGGAAATAAAGAATATCAGTTATTAGGAATACCAATAAAATATTCTTATGATATAAAAAACGGAAAAACTACAATAGATGAATATGTAAAAAATATTGCTAAATTACAAGAACAAACTTTTATTAGAATTCTTAAAGAAAAAATGTTAAGAAATCAAGCATATTTAAATGAATTTAATGAAAATGAATTATTAACAAGTTCTAAAGAATATAAAAATGCAAAACAATTATATTTAAATACAAAAGAAATAGAAAAAATGTATATAGTTTTAGACAGTAAAAATAAAAAACAATTAAAACAAGAAGAAATTGAAGCTAATTCAATAGAAATATATGAAATATTACTTAATAAAATAAAAAAAGAATTTAAAACATTTAATACTTTTGATAAGAAAAAAGAATATGAAAAACTAGATTTAAAAGACAGAAGAAATGTTATAATTAATTTATTAAGATTAGTAAATAGAAATCATGGAGATTTAAGAAAAATAGGATTGAGTGATAGAGAAGGAAGAAAAAGAAATAATTCAGGTTTTAATAAGAAAAAATTAGATAATATGACCTTTATAGATCAATCAGTTACAGGATTTTATGAAAGAAGATATAGAATAGATGAATTGGCGAACAGTAATAATAAGAAAACAATGTAAATTAACATATAAAGATGGCTATTTAATAATCCGTAATGACAATCTTCAAATGATACATTTGTCAGAAATAAAAAGCATAATAATAGAAGATGGAATGACATCGATAACAAGTTATTTAATAAATGAATTATCAAATCAAAAAATAAAACTGATTTTTTGTGATGAAAAGCACAATCCATCTTCTGAGATTGTGCCATATTATGCTAATGCAAACACAAGTAAAAGAATACAACAACAAATTGAATGGAAACCTGATAAAAAACAAAAAGTATGGAATGAAATTGTCAAAATGAAAATATTAAATCAAGCAAGATTGTTAGAAAAAAGAGGTGTGTCTGAATCAGAAAGAATTAAGCAGTATATAAATTGTTGTGATAATGGAGATATAACACTTAAAGAAGGATATGTAGCAAAAGAATATTTTTCATATTTATTTGGAAACGAATTTAAGCGAGGAATAACAGATAATACTAATATTGCACTTGACTATGGATATTCTATAATATTATCAATGTTTAATAGAGAAATAGTAAATAAAGGGTATATAACACAAGTTGGGATAGGGCATAAAAGCCAATTTAATTATTTTAATTTTTCCTGTGATTTAATGGAAATTTTTAGACCTTTAATAGATGAAATTGTAATATATAATAGAGAATTAGTATTTAGTAGTGAATTTAGAGATAAGTTGGTGAATGTAGTAAATAGAGAAATTACATATAATAACAAAAAAGAATATGTTCCAAACGCAATATCACTATATGTACAAAACATATTGGACAATTTAAATAGCGATGAGGATAATATTGAAATATTAAATTATGAGTTTTAGATATATGAGAATAATATTATTTTTTGATTTACCAACAGTCACAAAAAGAGAATTAAGAGCCTATACTAGATTTAGAAGAGAATTAATTAAGTTAGGTTTTGTAATGCAACAAGAATCCGTATATACAAAACTAGCTTTAAATCCAACAGAAGCGGAATTGATAAAAAATAAATTAGAAAAAATTAAGCCTAAAAAAGGATTAATTCAACTATTAACAATTACAGAAAAACAATATAATAAAATGGAAACGATATTAGGAGAAAGTCAAACAAATGTAGTAAATAATGTAGAAAGGCTAATCATAATATGAAGATAAAAATAAAAGGTTTTGAAAATGAATTACCATTAAATTTAGATAACAAATGTTTTTCTATTCAGATAGAAAATAAAAAATTATATCAAAGCATTTTAAGTGAAAGTATTAATGAAACAGAAGAAAAACAATTGATTTTAATAGATGATAAAGATAATTGCTGTGAAATAGAAAAAAACATATTATTTATATCCGATCCATATAATGAAGAAATAAATAATAAGAAAATATTAACTAAAATTTATGAAATGATTTCCAAATCAATTAATGAAAATATAGAATTAACAACTAAAATAGATACAAATTTATATAAAATTAGAGAAATAATTATTAATGAAGCAAATGAATTACCGATTGAATTGGAAGCTTTAGACGATATTAAGACTACAGATATTTTAACTTTATTTAAATTAAAAATAGACACAAAATCCTATATAACAATAGTAGATAGAATAAATTTGATGATTGAAATAATGTCAATTATCAAATCCGATTTAATTTTATGGTTTTTCAATTTAAAAAGTATATTGGAAAAAGAACAAATTTTAGAAATAGAAAAATATGCCCTATATCATAATATAAAGCTTCTATTGATAGAACCCAATTTATATGATAACATAGAGAATGAAATAACATTACAAATAAACAAAAACTTTGAGGATGAGATAATTTAAGAAAAGTTAAAAGTGTTACTATACTAATATTATTGATGTCGGTATTCAATAAAAAACATACTAAAAGCTGGTAAAATTCAGCGGTTTTAGAGGTATGTTATTTTAGATAGTAATGAAACATTTAATATTTTTTTTATTGCCTGATTATCGTTTTAGAGGTATGTTATTTTAGATAGTAATGAAACTTATGTTGATTTATATAATAGCAATTATATGTTTTAGAGGTATGTTATTTTAGATAGTAATGAAACTTCAAGATATTTTTCAATATGCTGAAAGATGTTTTAGAGGTATGTTATTTTAGATAGTAATGAAACTTTAAAAACTGTTATTAATTTATAACCTTCGTTTTAGAGGTATGTTATTTTAGATAGTAATGAAACTAATTTTATGTAATCCCCATTCATTTATATGTTTTAGAGGTATGTTATTTTAGATAGTAATGAAACGTCAAGAGCTAGAGGTAAGTTTTTTGATTAGTTTTAGAGGTATGTTATTTTAGATAGTAATGAAACAATTTTATGAAGTATCACAAATCGATAATAGGTTTTAGAGGTATGTTATTTTAGATAGTAATGAAACGGATTTACAAATCTTCTAAACAGATATAGGGTTTTAGAGGTATGTTATTTTAGATAGTAATGAAACATAAATTAAATAAAAAGTATTTTAACAACTGTTTTAGAGGTATGTTATTTTAGATAGTAATGAAACAATGAATAGATATAGTATATTAAACAATCTGTTTTAGAGGTATGTTATTTTAGATAGTAATGAAACAAGTGTTGATGATGAATCAATTATGTTGTAGTTTTAGAGGTATGTTATTTTAGATAGTAATGAAACAATAAAAGTAAGTATTTTATTACAATATCTGTTTTAGAGGTATGTTATTTTAAATAGTAATGAAACAAATAAAATTTTTTATTCTGATGATATGTGGTTTTAGATGTATGTTATTTTAGATAGTAATGAAACGTGTTTTTTGCTGATCAATATTAATATCACGTTTTAGAGGTATGCTATTTTAGATAGTAATGAAACAGTAAGAAATTTAGGAAATGTAACTTATAAGTTTTAAAGGTATGTTATTTTAGATAGTAATAAAAGTAGCAAAAAAGAGAAATAGTATATATTGCGTTTTAGATGTATGTTATTTAGATAGTAATAAGATTGTATACATTTTCTAATCTTGCAATAAGAGAATCTAAAGAACGGAGAAATGCTGATAATAAATGGGAGATAAATTAGAAAAATTGACCAATATGGTATTAAACTTAATTGTGGTATATAATATAGTTGCTTTTGGAAGTGATAAACATATAGAAATAATAAGATTAATGGATAATATAAAATCAATAGAAGAAATAATAAATAATGACAATAAATATATAAAAGAGGCTTTAAAACACATAAGAGAAAATAAAAAATTATCTAATAAATTAAAGGAAAATGATATAAATATAAATGCCAAATAAGGCCTCTTTTGTATCATTTTATTAATATGATGAGTATATAATTGGTACATCATACACCTCTTAAATTAATTGATAAGTAATTAGTAGTATTTAAATCATAAGTAGTGGAAAATTATAAAATAATAATAAATATTCTCTATAAGTTTACAACAGATATATCACACTAATAAAAAAATTACATAAATAAAATACCATGCATAATTGCATCAGCAAGAAGTAGTGGAAGAGGGAAGACACCAGTTAACTGGAGATAGCCGTTCAAATCGGCTCTATTGCTAAAAAGGCTCGAAAGAGCCTTTTTCTATTATGTATTAGTAAATGAGCTATGACATATATCGATAAAACAAATTTATTTATTAAATAAAAAAAGTATCTGATATAGCAGGAACAAGCCTACATCGTTCAGATACTTCTAAATAAAAGAGATATTCACAGCCGGGACCAATTCCCAGGAAATATCCCTTTCTAACAAGAATATACAACAACATGATAAAAAAATCAATACTCACAATAAAATTATGATGAAATTCAAAATTAAGAAATTGACATTCTCAAACAATTTTAATATAATCATATCAAATAAATCCGTATCACTGGTCGTTTCGGACGTTGGGGTAGGGGATTGAAAAATCCATTAACCGCAGTGACAGGATTTATTTTGCGAATATAATAATTAAGCAATTTGTACATGAACCCTTTTGGTTTGTGCCACAAATTGAATAGTTTAAAAGATATTGATAAATTTTATTTAAAATACTATAATAAATATACGATATATATCCTAAAAGGATTCAGAGCAGCAAAATTATAAGCTGCTCTTTTTATATTCTTTAACATTTAAAATTTATAAAATGTATTAAGGCATTGTAAATAATAAAAAAACATTTTAAAATAATCAATGGTATGTAGAAATATAATGATAAAAAGCACTCAACAAAATATTACGATTTGAAAGAAAATAAAAGAGGACAAAATTATGAAAGCAATAATACCTAAATATAATGAAGAAGGTAGTAAAATTATAGGAAAACAAGAAGTTGAAGTTATTGGGCAAGTAAAATATGAAGGAGACGATTGTGCTAGTTTTCAGAATGAAAAAATATATGCTGTAATAGAAATACTTGGATATATGGTTAGAGTGATAGATGAAGACGAAGATTATTTATATATGTTCGATGATCCAACAATAAATTGGAAAGACATAAATGGAAAATTAATTGTTGTAAATGATTTCACTGAAGAGAAACTCCTAGAAAAGTTACAAAATAAATTTAATTTTCTTCCTGATAATAAACCTTATAGAATTTCCCTTTTTCATCCTCGCCCTGCTCTATTTTTCTACGGTCACCATGCACATAGATATGGAAGTTTTTATCGAGTTTTATTACAGATTTATAGTTTCTAGCTTGTTTCTTCACTGCCGCTTCAGAAATAGGAAATTCCTCTGCGATATCCACCTGAAATTCCTGCTCATATTCGGTTTTATAATTAGAAAAACTCTCTATCACATTTTTGTCCTGCAAAACTTCATTGGTAAATTCATCAAAATCAAATCGCTCTTTTTCTTTGAAAAAATTGATTGTCTTGTTCAAAAAATCAGCTTGGTCAGCCTTTGAAACCTCGAATTCCTGTGGAAGCTGATTCGTTATATAGTTTTTATAAAGGCTCAGCGTGCTCTCCGTGCTGAAATACTCATCATTTCTCTGGCGGATGTGCAGGAACTTATCAAACCAATATTCAGAATCTCCATTTTTATTATTATCAAAAGCCTTTACCACAAAGCCCTCTTCTTTCTGAATGTTGTAAATCATACAGCCTTTGTCTATTTTACTAAGATTAAACCCAAAATCCTTATTCACTTGGAAATTTTCATCTTCTGCCAGCACTTTCAAAAAAGTATCTTTTTTCATGGTTCACTCCTTAGGTGGCAATAACATAGCCGAAAGCAGTTAATTGTCAAATGCTACATTTGAGAAAAATTCTTATTTACTTTCGTGTTGTGATTGTGCTAGGTTTACATTATTAATTATTTAATGCAAAAAGTGTAAACTTTAAAAATGAAGCACAGGAGAACCCATGAGCAAGTTATCCCCACGACTCAGTTTCATCAGCCTTTGCCTGATGAGTGCCTATTCTTTTTCTACTCATGCCGAAGAAAATAAACAGACCACGGTACTAGACGAAATCACTGTGACCGGTGAAAAATTCGAGCGTAGTCAATCCTCTACCGGTTCAAGCACCTCCGTGGTAACCGCTGAACAACTCAAACGAGAAGCCAATTTACTGTCTGCGACCCAATTATTAAAACGCGATGTAAATATTTTAGACACCG
>ERZ772956.1071-NODE-1071-length-19359-cov-2.633547_pt1 | contig 19359 bp, 25 predicted proteins | sample MGYA00580683_ERZ772956 | MGnify/ENA primary metagenome ERZ772956 (study PRJEB29015, sample SAMEA2738077) | human oral metagenome | biome: human oral; feature: human-associated habitat; material: saliva | place: China | collected 2212 ... | reverse complement strand
AATTAATAAGTTGTCTTACGGTAGCATAAACCATTACACGACATTTTCTAATATCTTTTTGGACGGTAAATACCATGGAAATTCGTTTGTATTTTCTAACCTCGAAATTTTGTGTTGCTAAATCTAGTGTTTGCCATTGTTGTGAAACTATAGCGTCCTTATCGTCCATGTAATGTAAAGCTAATCTTAATGGTGCATTTTGTGTCAATGCGTCCTTACCTAAATCCATACTTAAGGTTAACTTATCACCTTGCTTAGCAATCAAGTTAAATGGAACACTGGATAGTCCCTTATAGTCAGCGTTTGCTGTTCCATAAATATGCAAACCTCTTCCAAAATTAGTATTAGCGTGGTCAAAACTGTGATTTAAACCACTATTTGTTAATTTATCTTCCCATTTTGCAAAACCTTGATTGAAATTTGAATTTGGTAACAGATTTTCATTTATAGACTTACCGTCTCTACCATTTTCTCCTTTGATTTTAACCCATTTATAACGACGATAATCGTTACTATCAGCAAGTTCAAAATCACTGTACGTTCCTATATATAGTTTACCGTTACTGTTTGTTACACTAAAATCTCTATCCCCAGTTGGGCTGTTAGAATAAGCTGTGTGAAAATAAGGTGTACGACCATCAGCACCTTTAGTCCCAGGAGTTCCGTTTGCTCCGTCCTCACCCTTGATTTTCGACCATGAATAACTACTAGCTGTTGAGGGTGGTGTCGAGCTTGTTCCTGTGTAAATTCCAATGTATTTCAAATTAGAATTATCACTCATGTTAGATCCGTTTGAATAATCGCTGTATTTCTTGTGAATATAGCTATTTACACCGTTATAACCCCTTATTCTAGTCCATTCATATTCACTCATATTAGTTGGCGCTAATGCTTTATCACCTGTATAAATTCCTATGTATAATGAATTACTATTATCAGTCATCGGGCCTGCAATTACATCATTAGTATATTTCTTGTGAATATAACTACTTTTCCCATCTTGTCCTTTTAGCGTCGATTCTTTGCTTTTGAAAACACGTTCAACTTCAGAGCTCATTTCTTGACGTAAGCCATTTACATCACTTACAAAATTATTAAAATTCGTTTCACTAACCATACCTTTTCTAATTTCACTAACAGTATTACTGTTTAGTTGTTGAAAAGAAAGGCTACCTGTTGTAATTCTAGCGGCGTCAAGTTCTATGATTTTTGCTATTGCGGTAGCTAAGTTTTGAGTTGAAACACTTGAGTCTGTAATTTTAGTTATTAAACCATCAATATCACCTGTAGACGTTTTTAAAACCCATTGATTCCCCTCGTATATATATAAGTCGGTAAATGCTCCGTTTGGTTTAAACCATGTATCACCCTCTTTTGGGTTAATTGGTTCAACCGTATCAGCATACACATAGTTACCTGAAGCTCCTAATCGAGCATTAATAAACTCAATTTGACGTTCAACTGTTCCCTTATATTCTGTTGTTGAAGTTGTAGTCCCCTTAACATTAGCCCCTATAGTAGATTTTAAACCACCGCTATAAGATAGTTTTAATTCTAATATAGGAAAAGCACGATATGAACCGTTAGCTATCTCTATAGAGACCCAATCACCTACTTCAACAAACGGATCACCACGCCAATTTAATTTGAACGGGTTGAATCTTAATTGTGAATACTCCGAGAAGATAGAATTTAACCAACCTTGTGTCATTAACGGGTTAGTAAGTTTAACCTGTGTACCTAACGGGCTTCCAACAGCTAATATTGTCTTCTCTTGGTTATTTAAACTGATAGAAATACCGTTAATCCTGTATTCTACTTCATCTACTTCCAAACCTTTTAAAAGATATGAACCTTTTGAGATTTGTTTTTGTGTTCTATTTAATTTTCTGAACTCTAATTCACCATTATTATTAAATATTACAAAAGCCCCTACTGTTTGCGCTAAGTAACCTAACATTTCACGGTAAGTAACTTTTTCTAACTTCTTACTAAAACTAGGTAAATTTGTTATATTCAGATTATTATTAACCCTTAAATTACAGCTATTAGCTATCTCTTGCACTATATTTCTACCTAATGTTGGATAAAGTAAAGTAGAAGTGTATTTATCGTTTAAAAAAGCCATTTTATCCATGGCTTTTAACGTTGTTGTTTTATTATTTCTATCAAGCTTTATTTCAGTTAAGAAGAACTCCCCAATTTGTCTCTCAATAATTCCGCTAGACGTTTGAATAGAAAATGAAACCTTTATTAGTTCTTTTTCTTCTAATCCTTCTATTAATCTCTTGAATTTAATATCTACTGTTGAAGCATTTGTAGCACCAATAGTAAGTGTATTCCCCGAGATTGAACTAACATAGTCTATTGATGAAATATCATCAGATAATTTCTGACCTTTTATTGTTACATTCCCCACAATTCGTCTTGCTGGTGCATTTATTGCTTCTTGATAACTTACGTTATTGTTAAACATAATACCCTACCTTTCTATGAAATTCATTTTCAACCCACTCCAAGGCTTTAATTTTTCACTAAAACTATATGCTGGTGAACTTCTATCTCCAACATAAAATGTTTTTATCGTTTGTCCTATGATAGGGTCGGGGTACGATATCGAAAAGAATTCACTAGCGACACTACTTAATAAGCTACTCATTTCAGCTTGAGTTAATAAACCCCATTCACAATCTAATTTTCTTTTAGTCGTGATTCTATCTCTTACCATATTGCCGTTAGCGTCTCGTCCTGTTTCTCCGTCAATATCTTGAATAGATACTTGAAATGATTTAGGAGTAACAATTGTTACTCCATTAATAATTAACTTTGCCATATATTGTTCCTCCTAAATTTTTATAAGAGTTTGACCTACTCTTTCTTGCTCTTTATTGATTTCATCAATTGTAAATCTAGCGTACTCAGTACCACCTAATTGGATTACAATATCACCACTTAACCCGCCTGAGTTTGGTTGGTTATTCCCGATTACATCAGCAACAGCACTACTTACAACACGTCCCATTGTTTGTAAGAACCCAGTATTTTCAAGAGGTACAACCGCTTCTTTACCAGCTTCCCCAATCATTGCAATTGTTGGGCTATCCACAATACCCCCACGAGCAAGTCTTGGCAAACTGATTCCACCTAAATAACCTACTGACACACCAGGTAATTCATTAATTACGCTAATTACTCCATTAATCATACTAATAAATCCATTTACTATATTTTCAATAGTTCCTAATACAGCATTAACCGCCCCTCTAAAAGCTCCACCAACAGCACTACCGACCATTTGACCAGCATTTACAAATATGCTTCTTACCGTAGCCCATACACCGCTGAAGAATGACCCTATAGAACTAAATGCATTCTTAACCGCATTATATGCACTAGTGAATATATTTCCAAACCAACTAGCAACATTACTAAGTGCATTTGTCACATCGTTCCATCTTGCTCCAAACCAAGAACCTAAGACAATAAATATATTAGTCAGATTATCCCATGCATTTTGGAATTTATCCTTAAACCATTGAGCTATCGGAGATAGAATGTTCTTAACCTCAGTCCATCTTTCGTTAAACCATTGACCTAATATTTTAAATATATTCGTTAGATTATCCCAAGCATTTTGGAATTTCTCTCTAAACCAATCAGCTAGTGGAGATAAAATAGTTTTAACTTCATTCCACCTTTCACTAAACCATTGACCTATTACGCTAAATATACTTGTTAAACCGTCCCATGCTTCTTTGAAACGTTCTGTGAACCAAGTTCCTACAACTGAGAATATTGTTACTATTCCATCCCATAAACCTTGGAAGAAACTAATAATTAATTCCCAAACACCTTTTATAGAATTAAAGCCAATTGTGAAATATAAAACTATAGCGTCTAGAATGACTTTAATAACAGCTTTCACCAACTCAAATCCCGTTTCAACAGCTGTTTTAATTTGTTCCCAAACGGTTGAAGCAATTCCGACTATAAAGTCCCAAACACCAACAAATATATCTTTCACACCTTCCCAAATTTTAGCCCAATCACCACTGAAGATACCTTCGAGAATTTTAAGTACCCCTGTGATAACATCAACTATTAACTTAAATTTAGAAATTATCATCTGAATATTAGTTAAGAAGAAAGTTCCTATTTTTTCGATTATAGGAGCAATTACTGGAAATACATTATCGGCTAAAAAGCTAAGAAACGGTACTAATATATTTTCCCATAGTCTTTTAAGGATATCGAAAACAGTACCTAACAATTTCCCAACGCTTTCCATAGCTGGTTTGATGTAATTTTGATAAGTATTTTGGAATTTATCACCTAATTTTTTCAATACTGGGTTAATGTAATTGTTGAATGAATCAATTAAAACACCTGTTATTTTAGAAATACCACTCCAGAATGAATCAATAAACGGCTTAATATGTTCATCATAAACCCTATTAAATATAGCAAAACCATCTTTTACAAAATCTTTTATAGTTTCTGTAACTGGCTTAATTGCTTCTAGAATTCCAGTAAAGGCTTGAGTAACCTTATCTTTATTTTCGCTAATTGTTTTTTCTATCCCTGCAAGGATGTCACGACCTAATTTTAAGCCTACATCAACAACACCCATAGTAGCATAAGTCAATGTTGAAATTATATTAGCTCCAATATCTGTCGAAGGTTTACTAGTTATAGTATCATAGAAAATGTTTGAAATATCAGCAGCAATATTACCAATACTACCTACTATATCTCCCATTTCTAAGAAACTTCGCATAAGCCAACTTTTTATGTCAAGTCTAGTTTCTTGCAACGATTTATTAAGACTTTCAGCAATAAATATGGCTATTCCTAACACAACGTTAGCTAATGCCGCTGTTGTTTGACCCAATGCAAAAGCTAGTCGTTCTAAGAATGTTCCAGCAGTACTTGCTACTAAGCCATCACCAAATATTATTTCTATAGACTCTTTAATACCTATAAGTGCTTTTTTTAATCGATCAATACCTTCTTCTCTGAATGTAAGTTTCCATCCAAGACTAAATAAGTTCTTTAAATGCTCAAGGAAGGCTAATAACGGTTTAAGTTTTTCAAGAAGTCCATCAAACATAGTATTATATTGAGTACCTCTATCAGAAATTGCTATATCAGGTAAAATATCTTTACCTCCAGCTCCTTTTCCTTTACCTTTACCGCCTTTACCTCCTCCGCCACCTCCAGAGCCTCCAGAGTTGTCATCAGAGCTATCATTCTTCTTATTTAACAGGTTAATTTCATCAAACCCCATTAAACCTCGTAGTTCTTTTACTGCCTTTTTAGCGGCTTTACCCGCCTTTCCTACATTGTCAGCTAGGTTGCCAGCTCCTCCGCCAGCGTCGTCTAAATTATCGGCTAAATCTCCAGCCGCATTTCCTGCACCTTGCAAACCTTGGGTAGCATTATTTACAGCTCCTGCAACTCCATCAGTACTACTTACTTTCTTATCAAATAGTAACTGAATGAATTCGGCCAACTTCGCTGTCGCTGTTCGAATAACGCTAGCAAATGCATTTAAAATAGGCATAACAGCATTAATTATAGGTAAAAACATATTACCAATATTTAACGCTGAATCTTTCATCAAAGCCTTAAACGTTGATATTCTGTTGTTCACATTATCTTGTAATGTATCTCCATAACGTTTTGTTGCTTGTTCTAAAATTGCCATCAACCTTATTTGTTGTTGGGTTTGGAAGTCTAATTGTTGCCAACTTTGACCATTAGCAAACTTTTTAAACGCTTCTGTACTTTCAATCATACTAACGTTAACCATTACCCCTAAATCTTCAATCGCCTCAGTATTTCCAAGTAAACCGCTTCGGATACGTTCCATAACGTCAGTCATAGTTCGTCCTGTTCCTTGTGCAATGATTGAAGATGTTTCTAAAAGTTTAGCTGTATAACCTGCTAATTTATCTTGATTTTTAATGAAACCAGCCAGTATATTTCCATAGGTTGATCCGTATTTTATAGCCTCAGCTTTACTCATATTAAAAGCTAATGCATTATTTTCAGCCCATTTTAAGAAGGCTTGAGAACTTTCACCCATAAGCCGTTGAATTTGGTTCATAGAAGCCTGAACTTCTAACGCTGTTTGAACTGAATATTTACCTAACTGGTATAACTCTCTAGCTAATATACCTAAAGCGGCTACTTTTGCTAAACCTGAAAACATATCTTTTAAGCCACTAAGCTTATTCCTTACGTTATTAGTTGATTGAGTTACTGTATTCTCCATTTCTTTCATTTTTTGTTGAAATGGTTTCAATTCAGCGTTAATCACGACTTTTAATTCTTCTAATGTTGCCATTTGTTCCTCCTTTCACAAGTAAAATAAAAAAGCCAATCATTATTGATTGACTTTAAATTTGATTATTTCCAATGATATCCACAATGTTTACAAATTTTATAATTTTCAACTGTGTTTTGTATTTTATATTTTTTCGGCAATAAAAACTTAAATGGAATTACAAATATTCCCATTATTAAATAAAAAACTACCCATTTAAATAAAACCCACGCCCAACCTATTGTTATCCACCATAGAAAACTTTTTCCTCTTGGCTTTAAATCTTGATGGTTAACCAATTGAAATTGAATATCTCGTGAATTACATTGCGGACACATTAACGGCATTGTAAAATTATTCTCTTTACTCATAATACATAACCTCCTATTAGAGATTATAGCATATTATTAGCCCGTTGAGAATTAAATCTCATTGCAAATTCTCTCATTCGTTCCTTATGTAATTCTAATTCATACTCAATACGTTTTTTCTCAATTTCTTGTTTTTCCTTCTCAAAAACATAGTCAGGAGCACAATTCCACAATTCGGGTGGTTTAGCATCCTTACTTAACATAGGTGCTAACCATTCAATAACACTTTTAGCTAGATAATAATCACGGATATATTCATTTTTTCTGTTAAATTCTAATACACGATTTCTACTATCAATAATATCTGTTATTTCTTGTATTGAATATTCCCAAAATAAAGTAGGAGTTATACCTACATCAAGTGCAATAAGGTATAACTCCCCAATATATTCAGTCATAGTTTCTATTATTTTAGAACTTTTACTTTTTCCGCTTTCTTCGCTTCTTTCGGAATAAAACCCGAGTCCTGCATTAACGGAATTAATACTTCCATTAATAGATCCATTTGGTCATGTCCTTCGTCTAAATACTCATCAAAAATATTCATTACATCATCAAATTTTAACCCATGTTGGTATTTTGTAATAGCACCATGAAGTACATATAACATAGTTTTCAAAGGAGGTAATGGGAAGTCATCGTTAAAATTAAAGATTTTAACAATATTTACTCCTAAATTCTCCTCTAGCTTACATACTGCTGATGTTGTTAATTTTAGTTTATATTCTTCTTTACCAACTTTCCAAGTTGTGTATGGTTTCTTTGTCATTTATGTTAATTTCCTTTTTTATCTCTTATCTTACATATCTACTGAAGCGTCTGCAAATACTAAGTCTGATTGTAAAGCAACTTTAAGCGTAAATTCAATAACACCATTTACACCACCACCGCCAAGTTTTACTGAAACTTGACCGCTAAACGTTACTGTTGTTCCATCTGGATATGTTTGTTTAAAATTAAGAACCTTCTTACTATCCATAGCTTTACGTAACACTCTAAATGGTGAAGTTGCTGTTTTATTTTCATACTTAAATTTGTATTCTAGTTCCCCAGCGTCTCCAATTCCTAACTCATATTGTTTTACCGTGTCAGCTAGTGTTGTATTCTCTACTTTTTCTGGCTCAACACCTAACTCAGGTACTTCCTTAAGTCCTGTTAGTAGTGTATAACCACTTGTTGTCTCACTATATTCTAATTTAATTCCATTTGCTAACATATTAGCCCTCCATTCTATATTGATATACTATATTTGTATCGGGATCATATATCCCTTCAAATCTCATTACTTTGTGTCGTAAATTACTTGGGTCTGGCATATCTTGTGCCATCGTTCTTTTCAACCCTAAAGAACTAAATACTTTATCTACTTCAACTGCTATGTTAGAAGTACTTTGCTTATCGAAAATATCAACTTTGTAACGTAAATAAGTAGTCTCTTCTACTCCATTATCTAGCCATTCATGAGGTTTATTCTCCTCTTCTAAATAAATTACAACAGGGAATGTCTCCCAATCAGCTGGGTACGTATCTGTTACATTTGTTGCTATTTTAGATAACTTTTTATATATTAACGGTTTAACATTAATCATTTTATTATCTCCTTCAATTTTCTACTTAAATACTTTTCCATTTCAATTAAAACCTTAGCTCTATTGTTCTTCAACGCTGGGTACATAAACGGTTGTGCCGCTTGTCCCTCGGTCTTATAGAACTTACCAACGGGCGTATCTATTGTGAAAAAATTATATGCTGATAAGTAACCACCCTCAACCATACTTTCATGGAACCACCAAGGTGTATTTCTGTAAGATGGTCTAACATTCGGGCTTATACCACCATGATTACTAGCCCCTACACTACCTGTTCCGAACTCAACAAATACAGCTGATGGTTCGTTAGTATATACAGAACCTTTCAAACCATCAACCTTTGTTCTTATGCTGTTTCTAGTTCGTCCAGAATTAGTTGACACTAATAATTTAGCTTCAGATTGAACTATTTTAGTTCCCCTAATGACTCCAGCTTTTATAATTTGTTCTCCTGCTGTTCCACCTATTCTATGTATCTTATTAATCAATCTGCTTACATTCTGTATTTCGCTCAAAGTTTTTTTAACTCCACTAATTTATGAAATGTATAATTCTTAATAGATACTACTTCATAGTTAGGTGTCTCGCTGTTGATACAAATTCCATCACGCTCATTTACTTCAGTAGCACGTTCTATTAGCATATTTAACATATAATTTAACTTTTCACCGTATACTTGGGCTTGAATACGTCCAGAAGCTGGATATATTTCCGCATTAACAATATGCGAATTTTCTTCGTATCCCTTAAAACGTACCCCTTCATCATTAGTTTTAACTAAGTATTTAAATCTCTTGTAAGGTTTCAGTCTGTTCCTTTTCAAACGCACGACCCGAACACCTCGCTAACCTATAGGAAGATAAAGTATTTTTGATATGTGAAGGTAAACCATCACGATAAATAATAGCTATCCCACCTTCAGTTCTTGACGCTTCACCCTCACTACCTTGTTTATTGAACATTTCTAACGCTATTTCTAACGATATACGTTTTAATTCAGGAGTTAAAACCTTCCTGTTTGTTTCTGCTAACACTATGTTATTAGCTCTTAACAAAAGAAGAGAAAGGACTTTTACGTCACTTTCTCCTGTCAATAATTCTAATTCATTAAGCATAGGAAACCTCCTATTCTTCTGTTACTTCTGCTTCACTAGTCTTTTCACCGTCTGTTAATTCTTCAAGATATAATTCAAACCCGCCTTGTTGTTCTAACGCTACTTTAATTTCTTCTAATCTTTTAGGAGTAACATCAAAAACTTCTCCAGTATGATAAGTCTGTGATGCTTTCGTGTCGAAAATTGGATTTTTAACTAAAAATTTCATATAAAAACCCGTCCTATGCTTCAGCAGTTACCGTAATTTTAACAACTTTTTTAGCGTTTTGTAAATAAACACCATAATGGCGGTCAGCTGTAATTACAGTAGTCTTATTAACGATATTTCTATCGAATTCTGTTAACACATCACGTTTTAATAAAATTTTAAACGCTTTAGTGTCAACATCCTCATTTAGACTAGTTTGAATTAAGAATGCTTCGTTCTCTTGGCATTTTCTAGAACGTACAATTTGTGTGCTTAACACTTCTCCGTATGTTCCGCTTACTACTCTATCGGCACCAACTTGAGTACCTGTTAGCCATTCTTTAGCAGCGTTTAATCTTAATTTAGAAGCTGCTTTAGGGTGACAGATTAAAACGTAAACATCATCATTTTCACTTTCAAAGATATCTTGTGCATTAGATAAGTCTTCCAATTTAAACCCACTCTTAGTAGTGTATGTTTGAGTTGCTGTTTTAGCTGCATCTAATACATCATTATCAACTTTTTGGTCAATAGACTTAGCGATTTGTCTTACAGCTGTGTTAATCGGGTCTCCTAAACCTCCTAATACTGACTCATCAGTAAGTTCTACCCCTTTACCAGCCTTTTTAATTGCCATTTCTGTTGTTTTTTTACCTAATTTAGCAAGTGGAATCGCTGTTCCTTCTGCTACGTCTTCAGCGTCACCAATGTAATTCCATTGTGGTACTGTTAATTTTGTACCCGGTTGTCCTACTAGTGTTGTATCTACCTCAGCTAGTGGTGAAAATACAATTGATTTACCTACTGTTTCATTTAACATCTCTGCTACTACTTGCGGATCAAATAAATCCGTCATCATTGTTACATTTGCCATATTATTTATTGTCCTTTCATTATTTTGTTGTATTCATCTGGATTTTTAGTTTTGAAGTCTAAACGTTCCTGATATTTCATTTTTACTAATTCTGCTTTTGTGATACTATTTGAAACTTGTGGGGCTTTCGTTAAAGGTTGACTTCCTTTTAATTTATCAGAAATACCTTTTTGTACCGCTTGTTCCCACTGTTTACCAATTGCCTCAATTGAAGCTTTAACCGTGTCAGCGTCCGTTAAGTCAATAACCCCAGCTAAATCAACAGGTAAACCACGTTCGTTTAATATTGACTTAGCTTCCGCCATTAATTCACGTCTTGCTATTTCTTGCTCACGCTTATCAAGTTCAGCTTGTCGTTTATCTTGATTATATTTTGTTTTTTCATCTGCATTCATAGATTTAAGTTTCTTAGCTTCATTTTGTTCGGCTTCTTGCTCTTTTTTCCATTTAGCAAACTTCTTATTAATAATCTCATCTACTTCAGCGTCACTATATTTCTTGTCGTTGGGTTGTTCCTTAGTTGGTTCAGCTGTTACCTTTTCATCTTCAACCGTCTCGACATTATTTAATTCTTGATCCATGTTTGAACCTCCTATATTTTAAGTCGTCCCCGACTATTATTCCATACAGTTTATTGCCATTAATGCTTGGGCATAATAAAAAGACAGTTTAACGTCATATCTAGGACGAAAATGGAAAAAATGGCGTATTTTTCCATTTTGAAAGTAGTTATTTAATTGAAAATGGAAAGTAAGCGGTTTATTTCCATTTTGGCTCAACATACTGATTATACCATTCGTTATAACTCATATTTCCCGGTATAATTATATTTTTACCCGTTCTTGGGTCTCTAGCCCTTCTTGATAATTCTGATAAGTTTTCAGAAACAAGTACTGGTATTGTTGTTGACCTACAGAAGGGGTGTAATGGTGGGAAGTTAACTCCAACTTGTCTTTTAGATACATCATATACTTTATAATCATGTTCACGGCAAATATGAGATGTTCTGATGTCTAATACAGCAACAAACCTATATTTCTCTATATCAGCTTCAATATAACTTAAAGCTTCCATTTCATTGTTAATATAAGCTGTTTCCGTTCTTACTAATCGTTTAGCCTTAAACTCTCCAACGTTAAATCTATTAGATATCTCATCAATTACTAGTTTCTCACTCTTTCCAGTAAGTACAGCTTGTGTTATTTCATCTTTTAAAGTGTTTGATAATTCCGTTGCATTATCCCACACTCTATCTTTATAATTTTTATTTTCCCATGGTACAGCTAATAGTCTTTCAACTAAATCTTCATCTAACTCGTTAAAACTAAACCCTATACCAGTTTGTGATTGAATTTGATGTATGCTACCATAATACGCATGTTTTGCAACTTCCTTATATAGGTCTGTCGTCTTTCTTAACTCATTTCTAGCAATATATCGCTGTACATTATCAATCTCATCTAATAGCTTTTGAAGTCTGTTGATACGGGAAACATAAGCCGCACTACTCAATATTTCAATAGTTTGTTTAATTTTAGGTGTGCTTGGTAATAGACTTAAAGCTGGAATTAGTTTTTTGTTCCTTGTCCTCATTATTTTAATAACCTGTTCCGCTTCCGTTTTAGAAAGCCCGTATTCAGTTTGAAACTTATTAAATATACCCTTAATACTCTTTTCAATATGCTTTCTGGAGTGATTATATACCTTCGATATCTCATCAAACGTAACATCAGCTCTTGCAATCTGTGAATGTATCATTTCAGCTTTTCTACGTTCCCAGTACTTATTATTCTTCTTGTTCATCTACTTCATCACCTACTGGCGTATTGTGTATATGTTCTCCACCTGTTAATAATAATTGATTTTGTGCTATATTTTCTTGCTTCTCTTCGTTTACTTTCTCAATTTCACTCATAGGGTCTTCTACGAATGGTATTTGACTTAATAACGTTTCTTGACTTACTTTACCATCTAAATTACTCACTATTTGAGATATTTCTAACAAATTCTTAGGTAAACTACGGCTAAAATGAGGTATTATACTGTTAGCGTCAATAGCTATTTGTGTTAAACCTAAATAATTAGCAAATAGTTTAATTCGTTTCTTCAATCCCTTAACATAATATCTTTGCTTGATTTTAGTTATCATTTCTAAACCTAACAACTTAAACTCCATTGCAACACCTGAACTATTCCCAGCAAAATTCTCATCAGTTAAGTTAGGTATATGGCTAAAAGTATATATATCTTGCTTAACTGCATTTCTTAGCGTTTCTACTTCATTTTCATTCAATGTTTTACTTAAATATTCTGCTCGTGCTTCGGGGTGTAATTCTAGTAGTTTATGTTCTGCTAAAGACTCCATAGCCTTTATAGACTCTTCTTCATCATCTCCAAGCCTTGCACCATACAGTACTAATATACTATCAATAAATTGTTCTTTATCATTAATTCTATTAGCTGTTAATGAATTATAGCTATCAATCAACCCTATTTGTTGTTCAAAATCACCTATTGAATATTTATTATTTTTATATTCGATAATAGGAATATCACCCATGTTATGAGGTATAGGTTTATCAGAAATAAGCCCTTTTTCTTTACCTTCTAAAACTATAGAATAAATAAACTGCTTAGTCATAATAACAGCTTGATATGTTTCAGTATCAGCCTTATTTTCTTTTCGTTTAAAGTAATAAACCCCAAATAACGGTTGTTGTTCTATACTGTCATCATAAACTATAAACGTATTTTCAACTTCAAGACTTTTTATGTCTAAAATATTTTCATTTTCTCTAGCGTAAACATATTCATAAGCAACACCATAAATTGCCATATCTAACGCATTATCATGGTCTGATTCATCTACCTCAGCATTATCAAACGCTATTAATAATTCATCAATATCAGTATCTTCTGAATTACTATAAGATATTGTATTTCCCATGAAATAACCTGTTGAAGTATCAGCTATATCTTTAGCATGATTACACACAGGCTTATAATTAGGCTTATTTTTAGAACGCTGTTTACTTAAGATATCATGTTCACCTAAATAATATTTCTTAAGTTTCTTAAATCTTGGTAACTGTTTCTCATGCTCTCTTATAAGCTTAACCACTAATTCTTTTTTGATGTTCTTTTCATCGAACTCAACTCTAGGATAAGTTAATAATTGCATTTATACTCCTTTCTAAAGTCCTAAACGGGCTTTGTTTAATACTTTAGCTGTTTGTCTATTCATATAGCTATATACAGCATATCTTAACGAGTCTAACACATCATCAAATTGCTTAATTGTGTCCCCTGTCTTTTCATCCCATATATAGTTATAAATTTCTTCTTTAAATCTTTTAACGTTAGAATTAATAAAAAGGCTATCTTTCTTAAATAACCTTGCTACTTGTTCTATTCCTGCTAATCTTTCCTTATTCGCATTGACTGAATTAAGTCGTTCACGGTAAAACCTATCTACGTGTTCGGGTCTAGCACTATCACAATAAAATGTAATGTTTCCGTGCCTTGCTTTTATTTCCTTAGCAATCTCAACCCAATCATCTATTTCCTTGAATTGATAAGCGTGTTCTTCTAGCAAATAGAATTTACCGTCAGTACTTTCACCGATTACAACAATTGATCCGTAGTGACTGTAACCCCAGTCAACTCCAGCAAATTTTTTCTTAAACGTTATATTTGAATAATCGTCAAAATAATGTTTATTTCTATCAAAGTCGCTATAAACAATACCTTCACCAGTAACCCATAACCCCTCGATATCTCTATCGTAAAACATACCAGATGGCGTTGATTCCTTGATATTTTTAATATATCGCTCTGATAAAAAAATATTATCATCTAATCTAAAATGATACGATATAATATTTTCGCTTTCGCTATCAATATATTCTTTTTTCAACCAATGTTCGGGGTTGTCGGGGTTGGTATCAAATACTATCCTTGCTCCATCACCTGAACAACGTGAGATAATCTCTTTAAATACCGTTTCATTTGCCAATGAAGCCTCATTAATATAAGCCCCAAAGGCTGTCATACCACGAATACCACCAAGTCCTGCAATAGTTCCTGTGAAAGCCTGTACGACCTTTACACCGAACAAAGTAAATGAATTGTGTTTATCAAATTTAATATCTAATTGATATCTATTGTATATTTCCTGTAAGATGTTATTTTGAATTGTCTTACTCGATACCCCAGCTAAAATATACATAGGCTCTTTAATGTTTAACTTATCAGCTATGATTCTAACACGCCTTAATTCACGTAAGAATATATCATTATTGATTACTGTCTTACCGGTTCTTTTAGCTCCATGAAGTCCTAATATAAAAAAATCACTAGTGTTTGTACGCTTTAAGATTTCAATCTGTTTAGGTGTGTATAACTTATTTAGATTCATTAATCTCACCATCCACTATATCAAATAATTCAGCTATCTTATCTTCTTGACTAGTGCTTGTTTTTAATTCAGCTTCAGCGGCCTTAGCTTGTTGGGTAATAAGTTTAGTTCTTGCTTGCTGTTCAGCTATATCATACTTATCTTTAGCGTTTGTCACTTTTGTTATTGCTTCAAAAGCTCTCACATTTCCGTTAGCCGCTTGTTGGAACATTTGAAAAGCTAATAACATTTCATTTGTTGGATCAAGTCCTAAATTTTCAAGCGTGTCTTTTGCTTTTTCGCTAGATACATCAGCAGCAAGTATTATTTCCATAGCTTTTTTTAAATCGGATTTTCGTTTCCGTGCTTTACCACTTGCTTTTCCCCCTTGAGATGCGATTTTAGAACGTTCCGCAGGAGTACGAGTATTAATAGGTTTTAAATTCTCTAAGCTCTTTTTACGCCCCAAAATCAATCACCCCTTTTATTTGTCGTATTTGTACCATCTGAATTCAGAACTGTTAATTGCACGCCCTAAACGTGGGTTATGATATTTGCTATATTCACTTAAAATTTTATGAACTTCTTTTCTAGATTTCTTGTCTAAATTTTTATGTCCGTTTGAATGAGCCCATTTTGCTATAACGTGTTCTTCTCTAGGGGCTAATACTGCATTTAAATTTTGCCTTTGAAACATTGTTAGAAAGCTTTTAGCCCCACGTGGTGTATTTGCTTTTCTATAATCAGCCTTTTGAAAATTAGCTAACTCTTTCTTTTTATCAAACCCAATTTCTTTTGATTTCTTGGTTGGTTTCCTTACAGGTTTAATGTCTTCCCTTTTAATACCGCTCTTCTTAACAGCGTCCTTGTTATTAACTGAAATTACTCTTTTAATTCGTTTATTCTTAGTTCTTCCTGAACTAGCTCCTCTACTACCCATTGTTGTCACTCCTTTCAAGGCATAAAAAAAAGACACCTATAAAAATAGATGTCATAACAAGTAGTCGAACGGAGTCGCACCGTCATCTCCCTTCTTAAAAAGAAGGACGTCATCCTTTTTGAACTACTGCCCTACTTGTTACGTCTATTATACCATATTTTTTTTATTCTAGCAACTAGTCTTCTTTCTTTTCTAGTTAAATCTCTATCACCTTTTTCGTTATGAAAATAACCTATATGCACGTGAGGTATTATAGATTTCCCTCTAATTTTATGCGGGTTTCCTCTTAAATCAATTTGTCTTCTACGTTTATTTTTACGATCATAAAAAGTAATAGCTTTAATATCACCATGTTTATTTACCGTTGCATATATTCGACCCTTACTCATAGTTTCCATTGGTGTTTTTGCACTTCCTGAAGTTGGCGTGATAAATTTAATTTTACCCTTTTCATACAACGTCTTATACTCCGTTCCATACTTCTTACCTTTCTTACTAATTCCAACGCTTGCACCTCTACCGCCCATTATGAAACACCTTCTTTCATACGTTCAGTAACTGCATTTTCTATATAAATTACTTCGGTGTCACCATAATCAAATTCTATCTTGCCACCATATACAATTAACCTTATAGGTTGAAGTCTTTTTAACATTTCACTTACACCTGTTTTCCAAATCCTCATAGCGTTAGTATCTCTTTTTACTCCTATAGTTGAGATAGACAACGTTGCAAATTTAGGTAAACCATCAAAACAGAAGTTAAAACTATTTTCATCAGCCCATGTTACTGTTGGAATTACTGTAAGTCCGCTATCTTGCATTATTTGACCTATTAAGCGGCTTCTATATACGTTCCATACCATCATAGCAACTGGCATATCTAGATACAAACTAAAATCAGGAGTAAGTACACAATCAAATTCCTTTAGCTTATTAATATAATATTCTGGGCGTTGCCAAATTCTCTCAAACTGATAATCATCTAAATAAAAATGTACACCTTTGCTATAATCAGGCTTGTTTAATACATAATTAAAGCCCTGTAAGTCATTTACTGTATGATTAACCGCCGTTAACGTTGGCATTTGATAGAATCCACTCACACGGCTTTCATCATAATCAAATAAGTTATATTGTTCAATTGTTGTATCTCTATGATGTTCTTTTTCTTCTTCATCTATAATTTCATTATCGGTATTATCAACACTTAACTCAATAGGTTCAAACTCTAAACCAAAATTACTCATATCTAAATTAATATCTTGCATTTCAAGGTTTAAAATCTCATTGTCAAACCCTGTCACAAGGTTAGTTGAGTTCGTTGCTAATATATACCCTCTCTTCTCTTCATCTGTAAGGTGTGACAATCGAACAAAAGGCACTTCATTAAGTCCTAATAGCTTAGCAGCTTCATAACGACCATGACCAGATAAAATCATGTTATTTTCATCAATCTCAATCGGATCATTAAACCCAAACTCCTCAATTGAATTAGCAATCTGTTTAATCTGTTTTTTAGTGTGAATTTTAGCGTTATTCTTGTATTCAATTAGTTCTGATATTTTAATTTTATCTTTGTTCATTCTTTGTTCACATCCTTTCTTGACAAATAAAAAAAGACAGTCGTTAAACTGTCAAAAGAGGTTATATGTATAATAGTGATTTTAGATAAGAGATAATCTAATACACGAATGCCACGTCATTTTATTTGTTTACTAAAAATTAATTATTAACTATCAAGGAGGTCTCTTACCTAAAATCGTATAATATCATTATACGGCTTTTACCACCGCCATTCAATAGAGTTTCTCCGCCAATTACCGCCAATTAGATTTTTATTGAAAATATACCTTGAGAATTTAGTCTTTGACATGTTCTCGTTGAGATATTCATTTTATATTTTATAGTCTCTTCGTCTAAGCAGTCGTAATATCTGTAAAACATGTAAAGTCTGCATTTATCGTCTTTTATTTTATTCAATACTCCTCTTGTGATAATTTTCACATCCATTAATTCAGTGGTATTGTCATAAATTTCTTTCTCCAATTCAATAATTTTACACACTATTATTTCCTGTTGACTTGTATTGCTACCGCTTGTTTTAAAATCTTCTTTGGTGTAATCAGTAATTTTAATAGATTTTTTCATCTCAGCTAACTCTTTTAACTCGTCCATATTTCTTTTTATATGGCTTCTAATCGAGTTTATTTTATTTAAAAAATTTTTACGTTTAAAATACTCTTCGTTACTCAATTTTCTTTGCATATACATCTCCTATTATCAGTATTTTATCATTGATATCACATAAATCAACCGTTAATTGTTTAAATTCAACAACAAACTTTCCTTCAGTAAACTTTACTTCACCTATCAACTGTTCATCGTATTTAACGATATTATTTTCAAATATCATATTCCCCCACTTATCTTTTAACTCACTACAACGTAAAATCTTGAAGTTTTTAGTCTTAATATTCCCGTAAGGACGTACTTCTAACTCAATTTCTTTAGTTTTAAAATTGTATTTAACCACAGATTTTACACCTTGAGTGGGAGTATAAGCTTTTAGATCATACATTTAATTAACCTCTCAACAATTCATATACTCTTTTATTCGCGAGATACTTCCTACATTCACTAACACCACATTTATTTATTACTTCTAATGATAATTTAGGTATTGTATAACCGTCAGCTTTTTTATAAGGATTTTTCCATCCAGCTTTATTTTTTGCTTTTATTAGGTATTTTTGTAAAAATTGTTCTGGGGTCTCGTCATCTTTTAGATACACTCCTAATACCTGCATTATGAAATAACAAGCCGATTTTTGCCTATCCGTTAAATGTGCAAATCTATCTTTCATTAGCAAATCACCTCTTTAATCTTTATCTATGAATTTTTTTGCTATATACACACCACAAAATATCGCAATAATTAAAACTAAAGTCATATTATCACCTAACTCAATCATTAGCAAAACACCTCTTCAATTTCTCCTCTGAACTCGTCAATGAATTCTCTTGCTGTTTCATGTGAATAAAAATACGGGAAAATAGAAACCGAACGAACTTCTTCAACCTCATTTATCACTAACGGACTATCACACCCATACATTGGAAACCTGTCGATTTGTACTTCATAGATCGTTTCATCATCATCATTCCAATCTGGTGTCCAATCTCCGTTATGTTTTTTTGCCCAATCTTCCATTTTATTTATTAATATTCTTTTTTTATCATATCGTTCAGCTTGTTCTCTAGTTTCAAAAACTAAACCACGGATAAAAGTCTTTCTTCTCCATTTTTCACTATAAGTATTAGCCTTTAATATATCGCCACCTTCCTCTAACATGTAATATTCTTCCAAATCTTCCGGCACTTCCACTTCATATGACGTTTTCACAGGCGCTAAACCTTTTTCTTCTTGCAAGTCAACAATTTTAGTTTTAAGCCAATCTATTTCATCTTCTAGTCTCTTTACTTTTTGTTTTAATTCTTTGTCAGTCATTTCTAGTCCTCCAACATATTAATAATAAGAAATAGTCAACGTAAATTTG
>ERZ772956.1066-NODE-1066-length-19375-cov-3.267133_pt1 | contig 19375 bp, 26 predicted proteins | sample MGYA00580683_ERZ772956 | MGnify/ENA primary metagenome ERZ772956 (study PRJEB29015, sample SAMEA2738077) | human oral metagenome | biome: human oral; feature: human-associated habitat; material: saliva | place: China | collected 2212 ... | reverse complement strand
GTAGGTTCCTCGCTGACGCTTTGACGCGTAGTGTCCAGTCTCTTGTTGATGCTGCGCGCCGTATTGGCAGGAGTAGGGAGCCGGAGGCTGCGGCTATCCGGTGGGTGAAGGGTAGACTTGCGAAAACCCGGTATGCTCGGTTTGTGTCGCGCATGTGATGTGTTTCGTTGTTGGATTATTTATTATCGTTGGTAAAGGTAGACTCTATGCGGATGATTGATTGCGCGACTGATGACGAGCGGGACGTTGACTTGGCCGAGTTGGCGCAGGGCGATGTGTTCTATGACGATGGAGGTGTGTATGTGCGTTCGCAGACGTTGAACGGGCATCCGCGCATTGTCACCGAGGCTGGGCTACTGTGTACGCTCGGTGAGATTGAGCACGCGTTCAAGGCGAACGGGCGTGTCCCGAAGTTGGTGCGTTGTCAGGGGGTGTGGGGCCATGTTGGCGTTTGACCCGTTGTTGAATGAGGTGCGGGACTTTGACCTGCACTCCGGTGACGTGTTCGAGGCCGGTAACGAGGTGTTCCTGGTTACCATGTCTGGCGACTTTTCGCTGCGCGTTATTGATATGTTTGGTCGCTCGCGTTCGGTTGATGAGTGCGAGTGGTATGTGATGAAGAAGCGTGTTGTTCCTGTGATGATGCGTCGCCTGGGCGTGAGGTTGTGTCGATCATGATCGTAGGCTTTCGCGAGTTTGAGGGTAAGTTCAGTCGGCTAGAGTCTCGTGTTGGCGTTGTGCTGGTGAGTCCCGATGGTGTACAATATGAGTGCGTCAAGCGTAGCGACTACGGGACGCAGTGGAAGATTATCGGCGGCCAGGACGAGGGTGACTGCGTGTCTATCGCGCGGATGCGTGAGCTGGTAGATGACGGCGCGGGGTGGATGATCGCCGAGGTTATCCCAGATACCGTGTACATCGTGGTTGACGCGGATAATGGGAGCCTGGGTGTTGGGGGTGGTAAGGACGCGGCGCGTGCGCGAGTGTTCTTTTCTCGTGAGCGCGCAGAGAAAGCTGTCAAGAATATGGGCGCATGGAACGACACCAGCTCCTACCGTGTTATCAAGTACAAGATGAACGCTGAGTGAAAGGTAAGATTCATGAATGTCAAGAAGATTGTTGCCCCTATCGTGGGGCTGGTTGTTGCTGGCCTGTTGGGCGCGTGTACGCCTGCCGAGGTCGCATCGAGTAACCTGAGTAACGATAGCGATAATTTCCGCATCATGCGGCGCATCGTGTTCGTGAACGGCATCACGGACAAGTATCTGTTGTCAATTGAGGGCTTGTGTTCGATTAAGAAGGACAACCAGGACAACCAGCTTGAAGTCACATGTAAGACGGGTGACGGCGAATACAAGAAGCATTTTCTTGGTATCTCGGATAACGTCACCTATTTTGTGGAGCAGATGGAGGCTGCGCAGGTGGACACTTATCACTATAAGGTGACGTTCCAGCCGGAGACGATTCTGCCGGACATTGACCTGCAAACTTCCTCGTCGTCAGGTAGCTGACAGGTGGGGCCGTCCGCGAGCGCGCCTTGTTGTTTTCGCCGTTTGTGGACCGGCGGGGTGCGCGAGCGGTGGCGTGTTGGGTGCGCCCCTGTTGGCCGCGTGTGTGGCTGGTGGGGGCGCTGCCTTTTTGTTGCGGTGAGTGGTGTTTCCGTGTTATTGTTGGCGTTAACGAGTGGAAGCGCCTATAGGAGAGTGTGGTAATCGTGTCGTGTGACTGCCAGAAGTGTCAGTATGAGCCTGATGGTGTTGAGGTTAAGGCTGCCCGCGATGCAGCGTCATTGTTCGATGATGATGACGCTTTCATGCGTGACTTTCCTGAACTGGCTGACTTGTATGAGCGGTTGTGTCAGAAGATGCGGAGCGTCAACGTCCGTGTTTTGACCGTCAACAAGGAGCTGTGCAGCGTGGGGTATGGTGAGCTGCTTGTTCCCGGTACAGTCGTTCAGGTGGAGGGGCGCAAGTATTTCTATTGTGGCGAGTGTAACGCGAATGAGCTTGAATCGAGCTGGGCCGCCGACGATGGTTCCGTTGTTGACGTACAGCGGTTCTTGTGCGGCCTATCTGAATCTGATAGGACCGTTGAGGTCGTTCTGATGGGCGACGAATACTAGCGGTTCTGCGGCTGTTGGTAGAAGCCCCTGGGGCGCGTGCGCCCTGGGGGTTTCCTTTTTGTGGCGTGTTGATGGCGAGTGCGGTGTGGTGAGTGTCGCTGACGCGGGCGGGGAAGCAAGTGGGGCGGGTGACACCGACGTTGACGGAAGCGATGGCGTCTCCGTTGATGCGTGGGAGCGCCGGTTGGCTCATGTGGGTGAGGTTGTGTGGGGTGCGGCGTGCACGGTCGCGTATGGTGATGGTGTGGAGGTTGAGGCTGTGCGGTTGTTGGCGGATGCGCGCCAGATGCGCCAGGCGCGGGTGAGCGCGTAGCGTCCCGATTCGCTGTACGGTCGTTTGAGGCGCTTTCAGGACGTAACCCTTGTGTGTGGGCGTTTGTGGTGCGAAAGTCCGTGAGAGGCGCGTCTGGGTATCGTATCGGCGGCGACCGGCGTTACGCGTGTGGGGCTTGTAGTGTTCACTCATGGTGAGTTGACTTGTTGTTCGCGCGCACGGTATGCTGGTCGTTAAGTGTAGGTGGCACTCCTGCGTGGGGTGTGTGATGATAAGATGAGGTTTGTATGCCGAAGTCGGGCATTGAGATGAGCGGTCATATGGAATGGAGTGATGAGTGGCCATGTCCTAGCGAGAGAGCGGTTGATCGTGTAACACCGATCATCGCGCCCTATTGTTCGAGAGGCGGACCATCGAAAGTTGAGAAGGAGGCGGCGGCTATTGTGTGGGAGGTGGCCGGGTTTGAAATTTTCAATTGGACATTCAGCCATCTCATGAATGTTTGGTCGGCCGACTTTGACCGCATGATTGAAGTAGAGGCGGACGGTGTTGTGAGGGGCTTTTTCAATGACGCTGCTTCCTTGTGTTCCGCCGACCGGTTCGTTGATGGGTGTGCGTTGGGGAGCTTTAATGTGTTAACGTTTGCTAAAAGCGTCGGTTTCTATGACGGGCGTATTCTTAAGGCGGATCGCAGGAGCATCTTTTCTACGTGGAACAGTTACGTATGGCCTCGGCTTATTCGGACAGGTGTCGCCGGTAGTGACGGTTTGGGGCTACTGAAACATGAGCCGGGGCAGCTAGTTTGGTGAGTTTTTGACGCGCGCTGCTCCTTGCGATATTGTTGTGTTGCGAGGGGCGGCGCGGTCGCATTGTATGTGTGCGCGTGAGTGGTGTCGAACGGGTTTCGGGTAATTGACGGAGTTGTAAGAGGGTATGTCGAAGCTGTTTGTGAACAACTCGTCCATGAGTGTGGGTGAGTCGCGCGGCGTTGCGCGTTTCTCTTCTGACGCTTCCGATGACGCTACGCGTCGCGGTGTGGCGGCGGCTGACTCTGCGGTGGAGCTGGGTTCGTTTATTCCGTTGAAGCCGGGTAAGAAACAACCGTCGTGGAGTCGTAAGCGCGTGAGCGTGAACGCTGACAAGACCGTGAACCGTTCTCTTTTGCCGTCCCGGCCGAGCGCGGAAGCTGCGGCCGGTGACGGCGAGTTCACGATTACGTCACACGGCCTCTCCTATTTTGACTTGGACTTCCATGATCGGGCGAGCGATACTCAGCGTGATAGCGACCGCAGGGCTTTCCTGTCGCTTATGCGTGGCCTGACGGGCGCGGCACGCGTGTACGTGTCGCGCACTGGTTCTGGCGGCTGCCACGCGCCCCTGCTCGTGCCTGAGCGTTTGTATGATGAGTTTCCTCTGCTCTGGTTTGTGTTTGGTCGCACGACGGCGGCTCACGCTGCTGCGGGGACGGTGGGCGGTCGCGTGTTGCGTGCGTTCGCCGCCGAGATTAACGACGCTGTTGGTGTTGTGATGGCTGATCGTGTGGACGTGTCGGCTGGCGATAAGCGCACTGGCGTGCGCGCCGATGGTGCGCGTAGTGTTAATGACGATTGCAAGCATCTTGACCCCGATGATGCGCTGTACAATGTGATCGTGCCCGATAACGACCTGTGTGGCGTTAGTGAGGGTGCGGCGCGCTCTGCATTGTTGGATTACACGGCTGCTTACGCGCGCGGTGACGGTGAGGCTATGGCGCGTGCGGCTGGCGTGTTCCCTGCCGTGGGCGTCTTGTCTGACGTTGCGGCTCGCCGGTTGAGTGAGCTTGTGTTGCGTGAGCTGTTGGTTCCTGGCGTGTCGCTATCGGATGCCGACGTTGAGATTGCTGCTCGTGAGAGCGTGCTAGAAGAGCTGCCTGGCGCTGTGCGTGCGCTGGTGGTGTCCGGTGGCACGTCTGGTAAGGTTGCGCCGTGGGGTTTGCCGGTGGTTGAAGGTAACGTGTTGCGTCGTCGCATGTGTAGTGTGGTGCTCCGCGCGTATGCCCTCGTTGACGAGGGGGCGGTCGAGGGTCGCCCTAGTGATTTGGTTGCCGCTGTGGAGGGCGCGCGTTTCGCGTTGTGCGATGGCTTCTTGAATCCTCTCGTGTGGGGCGAGTATGCGGGCGACGCACTATCGCCTGTTCAGCGCGCGGTGTTGGTGCGCGGCGAACTGCGTTTGTCTGGTGTGGGTGAGTTGTGGGAGCCGGTGCGCTCCGTTGTTGACCCTGCCGCCTCTTTCTTGTCGGATGAGGCGCTGGACGAGGCGTCGGCTGATAGTGTGGTGATGGCTGCGGCTGAGGCCGGGTTCCCGGTGTTGGGCGGTCAACGCGGCGCGGACGCGGTGTCTGGTTCTGATGGTGTTTCGCGTGAGCGCACGTTGGCGTTGGCGTGCGCTGAGAGTGTGCGCGCCGCTAACAGTGCGGGCGGCGCACGTGCGCGTTCTTTTGCCGCGTTTAAGTCTCGTCGTAACCAGGTGGCGGGCCGTGGCGTGGGCGTGGTGGATGCGCTTGGCATGATGCGCGTGGTTGAGTCGTTGGGCTGGTTTAATGACACGTCAGCTCGTGACGTGTTTACGTTCAGTGCGAAGTGGGCAGATATGATCGCTCGCGCCACGTATGCTGGCAGGGATGGCGTTGATGTTGCGCGGTCGTGGCGTTTTTGTACGGTGACGTTCGCTGAGGCTGCGGCGGAAGGTTCGCTGCCGTTTGTTGATCGCGTGGCGTGGATGCTGGGTCGCATGGGCGGTAGCGGCGCTGTCGTGTCGTATTCGGGTGATGACGTGTTGCGCGCTCACCGTGTGATCGCTGATGAGCAGGCTGATGCTACTCGTGACGTGTTGTTTGATGGCGACGCGTCCCTGGTGGAGTCTGTTTTCCGTGTGGTGGCGGGTAGTGCGGCGCGCGTGTCCGCGATGTTGCCGCGTGTGCGTGTGCGTGGCGTGGATGGCGCGGTTGTTGCCGCCCTGGATGAGGCGGGCGATGAGGCGCGTGTTGTTCCTGTGCGTTTCTTGTCTCCTGCTGTGGTGGAGGCCGTGTGTGATCGCCTGATTCGTGAGGGTGACGCGAATGGTGTTCATGATCTGTTGGTGGGGTGGGCGCTTGTGGTGCGTCGCGTGTTGTCGCGCCTGTTTGCTTCTGACTCTGAGCGTGAGGGCGGCGCGGCCGCTGCTGGTTCTGCCGTGTCTGGTGATACTGCTGCCGATGAGGCGCGGTTCCTCCTGTTGGCTTCTCGTAAGCAGAGTGGGTACGTGGAGTTGGGCGCTCGCGGCGAACAGGGCGTGTTGGACTATGAGCGCGCTCTTTCGTTGGTGCGTGAGCGCGTGGACGCGCACACTCGTTCTCTGGCGTTTGTGTCGCGCCGGTCGCGTGATAAGGCTGAGCGCTTGAAGCGTGATGCGGACGCGATGCTACAGGATTTGTGGATACTGTCGTTGCAGGGCGCGACGGAGCGTCTGTCGGGTAATCGTGAGCGCCTTCGTACATTGTTGCGTGAAGCGTCTGAGGGGGCGGGGGATACGCGTGGCGCGACTCAGAGCGACAAGGTTGTGAATGAGCGCGTGAAGGTGACGCTGCGTCTCTTGTGTGATGTGGGTGTGTTGTCGTTGGATAAGATGCAGCGCGCTCCGATTGGCGGCGTGGGCGGCAGGTCGAGCGTGTATTCGATTCGCCGCGAGTACCTGTGTCAGGATGCGTCTGTGGCGCGCGCGTTGGAGGTGCTGCGTAGTACACTGGTTCCCTTGTTGTCTGCGAAGTTTGCGCAGGGATGCGCGCTAGACGTGTCTGTTGGTGAGGATGGCGCTCTGCGTTTTGGTGGCCGCACGTTGGATGAGTGGGACGTGTTGGGTGGCCCGTGGCGTGAGAGCGTTCAGGGCCGCACATCTGCGTCTCGTGTGGCTGCCGGTGAGCATTTGTTTGCATCTCGTGACCGTAAGGTGTTGGATAAGCTGGTGGCCGGGTTTGCTCGCGCCGCTGGTCTGACTGGCGGTGGCGCTTCTGCTGTGGGTGTGGCTCGTGCTGCTGCCCGCTGCGCTGCCGTGTCTGGCCGTGAGCTGTTTTCTCACCAGGTGGCGATTTGTGAGTTGGCGGCGTTGGCTGCTCGTGGTGCTCCTGGTGTGCGCGTGGTGGCGGGTGAGCCGATGCCGCATATGGTGGAGTCTGGTTCGTCGAAGTCTGGCGCGTCTCGCCAGGTTGAGGTCGTGCGTCGTGAGGTTGCGCGCGACGCGTGGGATGGCGTGGAGCCTGGGACGAACGAGTACGCTCAGCGCACGGATGAGGTGTTCAGTAACCCTGAGCGGACGCCGTCTCACCAGTTGAAGGATGGCGGGAATAGCGCTCAGGTTCGTGAGCTGTATGCTCCTGTGATTGTGCTCGTGGCTGAGGATAGCACGCTGCTGGCTGATGAGCGGTTTGCGCGCGTGATGTGTCAGTCGTTCCCTGAGAGTGAGGAGCGCGGCATTTGCTTGTTTGCGCCCGTGTCGCTAGTGGATGCTGGTGGTGCGGCTGCGTTTGCTACGTCGGGTAATCGTTCGCGTAAGTATTTTGAGAAGTTCGCGGCTGCTGTTGCTTCTACGATTGCTGGGGGCGTGAGGTCCGGGTTGGAGTTGACGCTGGGTGTGCGTTCCCTGTTTTCTCAGTTGTGCGCGGCGCATGAGGTCGTGGACGCGTTGGATGGCGGCTACATCCTGGCTGGCGGCTCCGACGTGAATGAGGCTGCTCTTGCCGGTGTTAGCGAGTGCGTGGCGGGCTTGTCTGCGCGCGTATTGGAGTTGGCTGCTGTTGGTTTCGATGAGGCGCGTCCTGGTATGGTGAAGTTTGTGACGGACACTGAGCGTGAGCGTCTGAATGGGTTGAGTGAGGCTGAGCGGGCGGCTGAGGCTGCGAAGCGTCTTAATGGGCTTGCGTCTGTGGTGGACTCGTTGGGTGAGTATGCTCCTGATGGCGTGGACTGCGATGAGTGGGTTGCTCGCCTACTCGCGGCTGCGGTTATTGCGTGGAGTAGTTCGGTGACGTCTCGTGTGGCGCGCGCTGACGGTAACGCGGTGTGTGCGGTGTTGTTGCGCGTACTCAGTGGCGTGTCGGCGGCGTCTGCTGGTGGCGGGGTTGGCGTGGTGCCTAAGCCTGTTGGTTGGGTGTTGCGAGCGTAGCGTGGCTGCGCCGCACCGTGTGAATTGAATACTCTGGTTGGTTTCCCTGACACCGTTGTGGTGTGCGGGGTTTTCGTGTTTGTCTGGTGGCTGTTTCGTGGGTGTTTTCGCCTGATTTTTGTCTACATGTGTGGACGTTTTGGGGTGTATTGGGTGCGCGGGTAGGTGTTTTTGGTGGGTTGGGTGTTCTGGCTCTCGTGTGGTTGGGTTTGCCTTGCAGGTTTTTCCCCGTGTCATTATTGACTAAAGATAGAAGGCTGGGTGGGGGGCGGGGCGCACCATAGTAGTTGACTGCTCAGCTCAGCCTTTTCACCTATCAATACCTGCCCACGCACCTAGTACACCGTCGTAGTTTCCTGCTCAGCCCGTACCTTTCCACCCGGCAACCCAGCCGACCGCCTGGTGCATCATCGTAGTTGGCTGATTAGCCGCGCGTTTCCACTTATCTAGACCTAGCCATGCGCTGAGATCACCGTCGTAGTTTCCTGCTCAACTCAGCCTTTTCGCTTATCAAAAACCTAGCCGACCTCCTGGTGCATCATCGTAGTTGACTGCCAAGCCTCGCCTTTACGGCCTATCAATACCTGCCCATGTGCCTGGTGCATCATCGTAGTTATCTGCTCAGCCGCGCGTTTATCGCCGTTAACGCCCAGCCATGTGCCTGACTTTCCGGTTGTTGACGTATGTCCTTGCGGACAACCCGTTGCGCGAGGTAGTTAAATTATTGAAATACCTGTTTTTGGACGTAAAAACGGGCGGGGCGCAACCCATCATGTGAAAGGTTGCGCCCCGCCCCTGCTGTTTTTTGGACCCTGGCGGCCCGGTATCAGACTTGGTAGATGCGGATGGGGAAGTGGATGAACGTAAGTGTCGCCTTGTCGTCTCGCTCCACATCGTCGGTGACATCCTCCATGTGCGGGGGTTCGGTGACCGCGTACCAGCGCCCTTCCCACCTGTACACAACTCGGTTGTTGTCTACATAGGGCGAGGCGAGGATGCCCACTGCACCGTCTTGCACGTCTGATGGGATAAAGTCGAGCGACTGTCCGTTGAATGTGCAGAGCATTTGTGTATCCTTCTTTCTATGTTGCGGGGTGGAACTCTTTTCGTGTTCTCGCCCCGTGGCCTTTGTGTTCTTGTTTCCGCACTATGGGCGGGTGATGGTGTGGCGCGTGCATGTACCGTACCACTTAAAGATGAAGTCGAGTGCGTCCCCAGCGTCGTATGGTGCGCCGGAGTGGTCTGTTTCGCGCCCGTTGATCTTGTATGATCGTTCGTCAATGCGGGCGACGGTGACGGGCGTGTACCTATCACGCATGGTGATGGTGGCTCCTACGGTGAAGGCGGTGTCAATGTTGTCGCTGTTGATTTCCACCGTCTCGCCGGTTTCCTCGTCGGCGAAGGTGGTGTCCTCGTCAGCGTAGAAGCGATAGTGGGAACCAACCCACATTTCACCGACCTGTGTGAGCGCGGCGCTCTCGGGCGTGCTGTAGGGTGCTTGGGTGAGTGCCACGCGCTTACCAGTGGTGGTGGAGGCGTAAACGGTGCCGTTCTTGTCGATGGTGACGGCTGTGTACTCTGTGCGGTCGGTGGCGCAGGCGATGTGAGGCGCGTAGGGTTCTACGTCTATGCGCACGAACACGGTGTTGTGGATGTTGCCGTATTCTTGGAAACTAATGACGCTCGCGCTCTGGAAGATGCTGTCAACCCTCATGGGTGTCTTGAAAAGAATGGTGGTCTGCATGATGGGGCTTTCTGTTTGTGGTGGTGTTTCTTGGCGGTGTCTATAGTGTATCACGCTCACGCCCATCGTGTCTACATGTGTAGAGGCCCTGTGTTGTGATGCGTGGATGTGGTGAAGCCCCGCTAGGTGGCGGTTGGCTCTAGCGGGGCTTGTGTCGGTTGTTCGCCGCGTTTGCGTTTTGTTAGCGCTTCATGGCGCGTTCGATGTCGTGGAAGATACTCGCGGTGCCAAAAGGCGCGCGCGTGTACGTGTGGTCCACGTGGAAGTGATTGCCGTCGGTGCGCTTGCGTAGGTCGCTCTGGGTGTACGCCCAAGGGCCGCAGATGATCGCGTATTCGGTGACGGTCTTGCAGGTTCGCTTGTCCACCCAGTGCGTGTAGGCGACGCGCGCCTTAACGGGGGCGGCATCCTTGGCCGCGTCTTTTTCCTGGCGCTGCTGCCATTTCTGGTAGAGGCTGTCTACGTCCTCGGTGGTTTCAATCCATTCGGGGGCGCGAGGCAGGTAGAAGTCAGTCTGGTTGTATTGCTTGGAGGTGTGGTGCCATTCCTCCCAGCTCAGGAAGTGTTCGCGCAGGAACGCAAGCGGATACTTGTCGAGGTGCAGCTCGCCGCGCTTGTCGGCGGGGAGTGCGTCAAGGATGTCGCGCTTGTTCCACTTGGAGCGGGGGCGCAGTCCTCGCTCGTAGGCGGCAACGGCGTTGTTGCTCATCGACCAATCGTCGGCGTATCCTGCCATGTTGTTTTCTCCTGTGGTGGGTGTTGGTTGTTGGTGGTGACAGTGTATCACAGAGTGGGTGTCCGTGTCTACATATGTTGAGGTGTGGTAGGTATGCTCTGTGGGTATGGGTAAGCCCCGCTAGAGGGTGGTTGTTTCTAGCGGGGCTTGTGTGGTTTTCTTCTGCTGGCCGCTCTGGTCGTTATTGGCGGTCGGTAGCGTTCACTCCTTGTTAACCTACTAAGGTTATGAGGCTAGTGCGAAGAGAAGGTGTACCAATACATTGATGCCAACCGTTAGGCTAAGGAGACCGACGAAAGTGTCAATGTTCTTTTTGTCGCGGGCGTTGGGGTTTTCGTGGCGTTTTTCATCGACGCGTTCGCTGACTTTTTTATGTTGGCGAATGAAGGTGTTGTATTCATCTTTGCGTCGTTCGTACTCGACGGTTGGTGTGTAGTACAATCCATCACTTCTAGTGTACCAGTGCTTTGCTCCCATGTATCGCCAGTATCGCATACGTTCTTCGTTTTCGTATGTGGGGTTGGCGCGGTATTCCCTTTCGTATGCGTTCGCTAAACGGTTTGCAACATCTTCGAGTTGGCTGAGGGTTCTATTTGTTCTCTTGATGTAGTCTTCGCGCTCCTGGAGTTCGTACTCCTTGAGCAGATCGTTGATCTCATCATTTTCTAGCATGTTCATTAGCTTCTCCTATTAGTGTGGTGTTCGTTGAGTAGCTCTTGGGTGTGCGCCATGATGCGCACGAGCGTGTCGTGGCGAGCTTCTGACGTGGCACTGTTGGTATGGCTGTAGTATATCATGGTTGTGCCGTTCACGTCTACATGTGTAGAGGCGCGCGGTTGTGGCGTTAGCGTTGTGCTCTGTGGGTATGGGTATGACGCGTCCCCGGAAGTGTGCGTGCTGCTTTCTTCCGGGGCCGTGTGTGGCGTTTGCGTTGTTTGCGCTAGTGTTACGCGTTCTTGGTGCGGCTGGACATGTTCTTGGAGGCGTTCGAGATGGCCTCGCTGAGGCGGCTCCTGGCTTCCACGTAGAAGTGCCTCGTTAGCATGGTATCGACTGTGCAAAACTGTGACTCGGATGCTCGCATGTTGTTGTTAGTTTCGGCGTCGCGCACGGTGGGGAGGCCGTTCACGCCCAGCGAGTGCGAGGAGTGTGGGGTTGCCCATTCGTCTGCTTCTTTCTCGAAGAAGCGGGTGAGCATGAGTTCCGCCGCTTCCCTGTTGTAGTGACTCATGGCCGCGTCGAGCTGGTCGTTTGCCTGGTAGAGGAGAGTCAGCTTGTCGGCGTTGGCGCGAACGTCGTCGGTGACAGCGAAAGAGTAAATGTTGGCGCTGTACGGGCGGACTGTGATTGTCAGTCCGCTTTCGCTGTCGCGTAGTTCGCGCAGGAGAGCACCCATGTTACTGTCCTGGTGGACGAGGCGGTGGACCTCGGTGACGAGAGCGAGCGCCGCGCTGGCCGCCATCGAGTCCTCGAAATACTGCATAGTTCCTTGCGTGTATTCCTTATATGCGTCGGCGGCGCGGTAGTAGGCGACTGCCTGTTCTGCGATCTCCTGTTTCTCGTCCTGGGTGAACAACGCGTTGAAGAGGGGCACGTCGATGTGTCCGTCTGGTGTAATGATGTCCTGGTAGCCGTCTCGGTCGTTGGCTACGACGGCGAGGTTGGCGGCGGCTCGGTTCAGAGCGTCGCGGGCGCTGGTGTAGGTGTCGGCGGCGTCGTCGGCGAGCTTGGCGTAGTCAATGATGCCGGTGGTCATGGTGGGTTTCTCTCTCTTGCGGGGTGTTTTCTCTTGCGTCTGTATTCTATCACGCGTAGCCCGCCTGTGTCTACACGTGTAGACACTCGGTGTTGGGGTACGTGGCCGCTGGTGGTAGCGGTGGGCGTGTGGGTATGGGTAAGCCCCGCCGGAAATGGTTGCCCGGCGGGGCTTCTTTTGCGTTTTCGGGGCGCTCGCGTTGTGTCAATATTGTCGGCTCCCCGCCCCTCGCTTTTTGGGGTGTTGTTAGTCCTCGTGAATAACGTATGGCAGGACTCTCTTGGTCTTGTATTCCAGTAGCTTGTGGAGGAAGTCATACCAGCTAACCTTGCAGCCGTCGGTGTTCACCCACGTCTCGTCAGCAAGACACATCCACTTGCAGCCATCAAGCCATATTGCTTTGCCTGGCTTTAGGAGCCTAGAGTAGGTGGTGTTAATTCGGAAGCTAATATACTCCATGATGCTAACCGGGACATCTTTGAGGTAGTTAATCCACTCGTCGTGCTTTGCTGTTAGTGCGTCGCTTGCTTTGGTCATGATCTTTCTCTTTTCGTTAAGGTTTGTTAGAGTGAGTGCAGCGCGACTGCGACCTTGTATGCGACATCGCTGTCTTGGCGTGCGTGTTCGCGTATTTGCGTCGATGCGTTCTCGCGTGCCGCTTTCTCACGCTCTGCTCTCTTTGTTGGTTACTGGGAGAGGGCGTTCATGGCGGTGGGGGTGATGGCTGTGTAGTATGCGTTGTTGCCCTCCCACTGTCGCCTGATTTGTGCGGCGAGGTCGGAGCTGGTGATGGTGAGGCCGCTGTCGCTGACCCAGGGGCCGACGCGGTGGGTGTGGAGGTGGTCGCTGGTGCGGTAGTAGTTGCTGATGCTGCTGTGGAGGACGGTTCCGGCGGGGAGCTTGTGGATGTCGGTGTTTTCCCATTCGCCGCTGGTGGCGTTGTAGACGCGCGCGGTGGTGGGCGTGCCGTTGTTTCCGCTCTGGTTGTCGCGGTTGCGTCCCTGGTTGGCGGCCTGGCTGTCGGGCGCGCCTGCGTTTCGTCGCGCTGCGGGGTGTTCTTCCGTGCCGGTGGTGGCTGCGCTGCGGGGCGCGTCCGCTGTGGGGGTGGCTGTGCGGATGTTGTGGTGGATTGCACGCGCCTTCTTGGTGGCGCGTGCCGCTGTCTTGGCGGCGTAGTCTGCGAGCGCGTGGTGCGTTTCCTTGCGTGCGAGGGCGGCGAGGAGTTCGTCGGCGATGGAGGGTGCCGCGCCTGCGCCGTTGTTCTTGTTGTTCATGGTGTTTTCTTCTTTCTTGCCCATGTTGTTGTTGACTGTGCCACCGTTGATGCCGGTGGGGGTTGTGACGGTTGCCCGCTTGGGGCGCTGTAGCGCGTAGCGGACGATGGTTGCGCCGTCGGACCCGAAGTTGGGGTTAACGGTTTTCCCATCTCGGTATGCGAACCACGCGAGGCGATTGTTGATGTCGCGTTGGAGGCGATACTCGTAGGGTGTTCCCTCCTCGGGGTGGACGTAGATGGCGGTGCCCTCGGGGAGTTCGTCAATGTCCTGCGTGTAGGTTCGCCCGCTGGTTGTGGTGGCGGTGAACGTGCGGAATGGTCGTGCTGCCATGCGGTTTTCTTTCTCTTTTCTTGTTTGTTCTCGTGTTGCTTGCTTGTTTTCGTATGTTGTGCCTGTTTGCGTCTGTGTTTTATGCGGCCGGAATGGCGTTGACGATGAGGGTTGCGATGGCCCAGAATACGGTGAACGCGCAGAGGATGTGTTCGATTGGTTCGGCGATGATGATGCCGAGTTCGCCGTTTTTGCGAACGAAGTGGTTGTATTCTCTCACGCGCTCGTAGTAGGTGCGGCGGTGACTATCGTCACTGTTGTCTTTGTAGTGCCATTTTTCGGCGGCGACGCGCCAGTGGAGGGACTGTTTCTTGTCCTCGTAAGCGCCGCTCTCCTGATATGCTCGCTCGTATGCGTCTGCGGCCTTGTATGCGGCGTCGCTGACGCGGTTGATGTCTCGCTGCGAGCCGTAGATGGTAGCGGTGGTCTCTTCCATCGAGTAGATGAGTTCAGCTTGCTCGATGTCGAGGAGAGTTTCGTTCGTCATGGTTTTATTCTATCACGTGTTGGCGTTGCTGTCCTGGCGTGCGCTCGCGTGTTTGTGGTGTGGTTACCATTCTGGGGTGTGGATTATGGTGAACGAGCCGTTGCGGCTGTAGATGCTGCTGGTGGTGAGGGCGATAGGTCGGTCGCCTGCGTAGCCGCGCCACGTGTCGTCTACGTGTTTGGCGAGGGTGATGGGCTGGGTGTTGCGTGGGGCGAAGATGGCGACGGTGCCGGTGGGTAAGTTCCGTAGATGCGTGTGGACTGGTTTGGTGGCGTCTGTGGTGATGGCGGTGATGGTGAGGCTCATTGTTTCTTCTTCTTTCTTGCCTGTGTTCTTACGTTACCCTGGCGTTCGCGCTGTCGGTTGTTTCGTGTGCGATTGTATCACATGTTGTGCCCCGGTTTTGCGCTTCGCGCGTTTTTAGCGAGCACGGCGCACCTTTCTTGTGGTATGATAGGGGGTAGGCAAGAAAAGACCGATACGAAAAAGTAATGGAGGTGGCTCTCTCATGTTCGAGATGAATGAGTGGGGGCAGGTGACGGTGCGGTCGCAGGAGGAGTGGGACGCGCTGATGCGTCGTAAGCCCGCTGGCGCGCGTTTCGCGAGGATTGACGCGCCCGCAACTGAGACGATTCGACTCCTCTACAGCGATAATGGGCTATCGGTCATTGTGGCCGGTGAGAGTAGCGTTGTCACTATCGGCGTGGATGTGCGCGCCTGTGATAACGCGCGCGTTCGCGCTTCTGGCGTATGTATCGTGTCGGCGCAGGAGAACGTGCGCGTGTGGGCGTGTGATCGCGTGGTCGTTCACGCGGGTGATGATACGAGCGTGTGGGCGTCCGGCATGTGTGTCGTGTATGTTTGCGAGAACGCGACTGTGTGGGCGGGAAGCTACGTGACCGTGTACAAGGAGACGCGTTTCGGCCCGTTCCGTGGACACGTGCAGGGTGGCCGCGTTGTCGTGAAGCGTGACGCGGATGAGATGGCGAGTGAGCAGTGGTGCCGCGCCGTCCTCGTCCACGTGGATGAGGATGGCATGGCGCACTTGTTTAAGGCGACCGACCGTGATGGCGCGTCTCACCGTGGCTGCGTGTACCGCGTCGGTGAGGTGGTGGACGATTCCGCGAACTGGAAGGGTGACCACTTTTTCGGTGGCGGCCTACACGTGTCGCCGTCGCCCGGAATGGCGCTGGTTCGTTCGCAGTTGGACGAAAGTCGGGGAGTGCGTTTCTTTGAGGTGACGTGTCCCGTTTCTGAGCTTGTGTCGGTTGCTGACGACGTGTGCAAGGCGCCCCGGTTGCGCGTGGTGCGTGAAGTGGACGCGTGGGGAGACCCGCTGTGAGCGTGTTCGACTTTTATGTTGAGTCTATGTGAAAGGATTGTTGCCTAATGGGTGTGAGTGTTTTCAGTCAGGTATGGAAGGCGTCGGATGTGTACAGTCTGCGCGACGATTTGGGTGACGCGTCTCGCCCGGTGTTGCATAGGTCCGCGCCGTGGAGTGAGGATGCGTCGGCGCTGTACGTCGATTCCCTTATCAACGGGTTTCCTCTGACGCCACTGGTGGTGCAGTCGTGCCGTGACTCGCAGGGCAAGAGTAGGCTGCGCGTGTTGGACGGGTGGCAGCGTGTGGAGGCGGTCGTTGCTTTCGCGGAAGATCGCCTGCGCCTGCCTGCCGGGTTCGTGTTTCGCGGTGAGACGTGGGGCGGCGAGACCGTGGAGGCTGGTGGTATGACGCTCTCGCAGGTGCGGGAGCGGTACCCGTATGTGGCGCGTCGGTTCGATACGGCGCTTATTCCCGTCGCGCATGTGAAGGGTGACGACGACATGTTGGGTGAGTGCGTGTCGCGACTGCACGGTGAGATGGCGTAGTTTTGTGGTATGATGGTGGCGCGTGAGGTGGGCGCGTGAGCCGCGCCTCTCGTTGTCGCAACATGCGTAGACACAATGGCAAAAGTAAAGGGAAGGTGTTTCTGAATGTTTGAGTTTGGTGCTTACGAGTACGGTATGGTGTCGTGGGGGTGTTTTACGACCGCAGATGTTCACGTCGATGATATGCTCTTTTTCCTGGGGGCATCCGGTGACCGAAAGGTCATTAGCAGGGAGGCGGAAGGTAGCGCCGTGGAGTATTTCTCCCCGTGGTCGTGCGGTAGCGATGCGGACGCTGAGCTTGCTATCCGTCAGGCGGTTGAGCGCGGTGATGTGATTCTCCTCGTTCGCGGCGGTGTGGGTGCGGATGAGTTGAAGCGTCGAGTCGCTGACCTTGAAAAGAAGGTGGATGACTTGACGGACCCGTGGGGGTTTCGCGCATGGGCGGGTGGTGCGCCGTTTAGGATGGTGAACATTGAGCACCTAAAGCCTGGTGTTACCGCGAAGTGTTCGCTGGGTAAGTGTTTCCGTGTCGTTGGTGATGAGGGGCGTGGCTGGGTGTTGCCTGATGGTTCTCGAAAGTCTGACGCTGACATGTTGGTAGTGTTCCGCGCTGACGCTGATCGTGGCGACTATGTGCTTGTGAACGACAGGGGGTAGCGCTGATGAGCGACAGTGATAAGGGCTTGGGCGCGTATTGCCTGGAAATCGCGGACGTGAAAAAGCGGCTGAGCGACCTGCTGGATGACGTGGAGCGTGGTGTTCTTGTATTCGAGGGCGTGAACGGCGTTGAAAGCGTCACCGTCCGGTGTCCTGACGACTTGTGGGAGACGGGTGTTGGGACTGTTCTTACCGTCGATAGGCAGGAGTTCATGCGCATGGCGGGCGGTTATTGGCTGCGTTCGGATACGCCGTGGGCTTCGGTGTCGGATGAGGACTTGTACGTGTACGCGCTAGTTAACGGCGTTGACTTGTCGTGCGTGCATCTCCCCTATCGGAGGAGTTGTTCGCTTTAGGGGTGAGTCGTAGTGTTGAAAGAAAGAATCTAGTAGAGGGTGAGGTTGGTTATGTCACAGGGCGCGTATTTTGTTGGTGTTGTTGAGGGCGAAGGTCACTTGGGTGGGCGTCGTTTTGTTCCGTCCGAGTTGCCGATTGGTGCGATTCTTGACGTGTTTGGGATGGGGGAGCGGTTGTCGTCTCGTGACCGTATCGTTAAGTGCGGAGGGGGCGCGTGGGTGAAGGTTGACGGTGAGATCGTTGACGACGCGCAGTTGTGTGAGGCTGTTAAGGGAGCCAGGGTTACTGTTCGAGTGAGAGAGCCTGTTGATAATGTGACTGTCAAGGGGTTCTTGGGTGTGAGCTGGTCCGGCGAAGAGGTTTACTATTGTATTGATTCTCTGATGGGTGGGACTGTTGTTGACTTAGGTTTGGACGAGGGCGTGCTGTTTAAGGTTTTTGACGGCGAAGTCGGCGACGACAAGGGGGTAAGCTGGCTTTTCTTTGGGATAGACGGCGGCTGCTCTGCTCTCACAGGGGAGGATGCGATGCGCATTATCAAGGAGTCGGGTGTCACGCCGATTGTGTCTCCGGTTGGTAAGTTTGATGGGGCTTTCAGGCCGTTTACAGTTCCCGCGCGCTATGTTTCCCCGTGGTGGCAAGGGTAAGCCTGGTCTCGCCTTGCGCGCATCTCCCCTATAGGCGTTATTTACTGTAAGGGGAGTGGCGCGACTGCACGGTGTGGCGTGATTTTTTCTTAGTGGAATGGAGTGTGTATCGTGGAACGTGTGAGTCGTAATGGTGAGATCGTTGCGGTTGCTCGAACGAATGAAGATGTTTGCGCCGCATTGTCTGACCAGAGTGTTGATTGCGTTGACGCGGCCCCGCCCGAGGGGGAACCGCTTACTGTAGACGGCGACGTTGCGTCGGGGAAGCGACTGCGTATTGTTTCCGGCGACGTGTTTGTGTTCTCGCCGTTTGAGTCGGTGACGGCATGCGAGGGTTCCCGCGTGCGCGTGCTTGCTTGTGTATGCTCTGGCGTGGATAGCGACGCTGGCGTCGTCGCTGAAAGCGGCGCAACGGTGTACGCGTGTGATGGCGTGACGGTTAGTGCCGAGTCCGGTTCTCTCGTGTATGCGGAGGATGGTTCTTGCGTTCGCCTGCTAGATGTGGGTGTGAAGGTTTTTGCGTCCGCTGGCGCGCTCATCCTGTATGGGTCGCGCTCCGAGTTGGCGCTCGTGCAGGGTGGTACGCATGTGAAGCGCACTCTGACGTATGGCGTTGCGCAGTGGTTGGACGAGTCGGGTGTCGTTGTTGACGATGACTTGAATGTGCGCCTGTACGCTGCTGTTGATGGCGAGACGGGATTGTGGTGCGGCCCGTATGATGGAGAATCGGCGTTTTTGTTGCCGTGCGCTGACATGTGGGAGATGACCGGGGTCGGTGTGGAGGTTGTTCCCGTGACGATTCCTGTGGGCTTGTTGCATCCTGTTGTGGCGAAGTGGCCTCGCGCTGACTGGGCTGTCGTGTCTGCTTGCGTGAACGGGGAAGTGGATGGCGATGTTGGATTTGTGGGGGCTTTTCGGGTTCCCGGCCTTGTGTGAGGCACGTCCTAGTGTCGGATGCGTCGCCTGTTTTGCTGTGGTATAGTAGGCGCTGTCCATTGTTCTATTGTCGTCGGTTTCGCGCGTGTCGGCGCGTAAACTGGAAGGAATGAATGTCATGTTTGGTGTGTTGCCGGACGGCGTGAGCGAGGTCGACGCTCTGCGTGAGGAGATCGTGGGCTTGCAGTGGTCTTACGCGAACGCAAAGGGTGAGAGCGGTAACAGCTTTTACGCGTATGACGCTCGCACGGGCGGGGAGGGGCAGTTTTTGGCGCTCGCGCTTCCTATTGGCACGATTGTTGATGTGAGAGATAAGTGCGGTTTGGATACTCGTTTCGTCCGTGTGCTCGGGATGCTAGAGAGTGTGGGCGGGTGGCTGGATGTTAGGGAGCGTGGGGTGATGCGGTCGGATGAGTATGTGTGCGAGAAGGCGCGTAATAGTCCGCGTGTTGTTGTTCGCCGCCCTGGCGAGGTGGATGCGATTGTTGACAAGTATGAGGGGGAGCCGTCGTTCGTGTGCGTGAACGGGTACACTGGCGAGGAGTGTGAGTTCCGTGTGGGCGAGTTGCAGCCGGGGACAGTTATTTTCGTGGAGGATGAGTGAGGGCGACATTATGTTCGCGTATGTGGATGGTGTCGCTTATGAGGAGATGTGGCGCGTGACCAATCACTACGGTGACGTGTTTGAGGTGGATGAGCCGTCGGTGGATAGGTTGGTGCCGGGTGTGAGTGGTCGGCTGCCGGTTGTGTACCCGGTGTTGGTCTGAGAGAGTGAGTGTGTTGATGATGAGCGCCGGTGGTGAGCGGGGCGAGTCGCCGCGCGTGGAGGGCGGCGGTGTTCCCGTTGTGGACGGTGGGGATGTGTCGGTGTGGCGTCCGGTGTCGCGTGAGGTCATGGAGCGCGAGCTGGCGAGGTGGAAGGGTGTGCTTGATCGCCTTGGTGGCGTGGACGCTGGTGGCGCGGATACGGATAACACGGACACTGGCGAGTAGGTGAGTGTGGGCCGT
>ERZ772956.1064-NODE-1064-length-19384-cov-47.734337_pt1 | contig 19384 bp, 15 predicted proteins | sample MGYA00580683_ERZ772956 | MGnify/ENA primary metagenome ERZ772956 (study PRJEB29015, sample SAMEA2738077) | human oral metagenome | biome: human oral; feature: human-associated habitat; material: saliva | place: China | collected 2212 ... | reverse complement strand
TCATTGACGTCGCTGGGCGTCACGTGACCCCCTTCCCGGCCGACCGAGTTCCCGAGGGAGCGCAGCTCGTGCGCGTCGGCCGTGCCCGCAACCTGGGCGACGCCATCAAGCGCGCACGTGCTCAGGCAGCTGCTTTCACCTCAGAACAGTGGTGGTGGATCCTGCACGAGGACAGTGCTCCTGAGCCCGAGTGTCTCGACGAGCTGATCCAAGCTGCCACCGTTGGCAGGACCGTCGGTGCCGTCGGCGTCAAACAGATGAGCTGGGACGGAAGCCGCCTCCTCGAACTGGGAATTTTCGCAACGGCGAGTGCCCGTCGCCTCGAGCGCGTCGGCGACGACGACATTGACCAGGGGCAGTACGACGGCACGAGTGACGTTCTCGCCGTCGGCACCGCCGGCCTGTTCATCAGCGCCGAGGCCTATGAGACCGTCGGAGGATTCGACACGGCGCTCGGGCCCTTCGGTGATGGGCTCGACCTGGGGCGTAGGCTCCACCTGGCCGGATACCGCGTGATCGTCGCCCCCAAGGCCCGCGTGCGTCACGCCCGCGTATCGCTCTACTCTGGCCTCGACGCCGCCCATGACACGCAGCATAGCGAGCCGACGGGTGATATTTCGGATGGCATCGCCGACGGCGACGTCGCGACCGACGGCTCGTTCCGTAAGCGCCGCTATGCCCAGATGTACAACTGGTGCAAGGCTGTTCCTGCGTTCCTTCTTCCCTTCCTGGCCCTGTGGCTGCTCGTGTGGAGCCCCGCTCGCGCGCTGGGACGGATCCTCACGGGGCGCGCCACGCTGGCGCTGCCCGAAATGGGAGCGCTCGTCTCTCTCATTGGTGCGACACCGCGCCTCCTCGCCGGTCGTGCCCGCGCCGCCCAATCTCGGAGCGTTCCGCGCTCTGCGCTGCGCGCCCTCGAGACGGCTCCCGCCTCGCTGCGCAAGGAACCGGCCGGTGTCGACGAAGACGAGCACGGGGAGCGCATTGATCCGCTCATCGTCTCCTCGATGCGGCGCTACCGCGTCCGTTCCGCATCCGCCTGCCTCGGCCTCGCTCTCGTTACCTCGTTGATCGCCGCCGCCCAGTGGTGGGGGACCTCTGCCGGCCTCGTCGGTGGAGCGTGGGTGTCCATGCCCGCGACCTGGACCGAGCTGTGGAATGCCGCATGGTCAGCGTGGGTGCCTGGCGGCGACGGATATGCGGGCGGCGCAGACCCCCTCACGATCGTGCTGGCGCTCCTGAGCGCACCCCTCGCGCCGCTGGGAATCAGCCCCGGAGCGCTCGCGACATTCCTGCTTGTAGCCTCCAGTCCGCTCGCGGCGATGGTCGCCTGGATCCCGAGCCGTAGCCTGAGTACCTCGCTGCGCGTGCGTTTCCTCGCCTCGCTGGCCTGGGCTGTCGCGCCCGCACTGATGCTGAGTGCGACCCACGGCGTCCTCGCCGGGACGCTCGCCCACATCGTGTTGCCCGTTTTCGCTGCGTTCTGCGTCGGTACGCCCCAGCCTCTGCTCGTGGCGGGTGCCTCCGGCGTTGAGCCCGCGCCCCTGGCACCCCGCGGCATCAACGCAGGATGCGCCAGCCTTGCGCTGCTCACCCTGTCCTGCTGCGCACCGTGGACGCTGCCCGTCGCCGCGCTCGCGCTCGCATGGCGTTCCCGGCGCAGCCTTCTCGTGGCCCTGCCTGCGCTGACGCTTCTCCTGCCCACCTATGCCTCGATCCTGGTGCGCCCCGCCGCATGGCCGGCGCTCGCCTCCACGAGCGGAGGCATCCACGCCTACACCCGCGCCCCCTCGTGGATGGCGCTGATCGGTCTGCCCGCCGCCCCCTCGAGCCAGCTCGAGGCCCTCGCGCTGGGCGTCGTCGGTGGAGGCGCTGCGATGCTGGCCATCGTTGCCCTGATTCGCTCGCGTTCGCGCGCCGCGATGCTCACCTTCTGCTGCGCTGTTATCGCCTCAGCACTCGCCTGGGGTGCCTCCCACGTTGGCGTGGGTATGACCGGTGCGTCGGTGGCTTCCGCGTGGGCGTCGCCCGCACTGTCCCTCGCGTTTGGCTTGCTGGTGATCCTGTCGACGCGCGCGAAGCTCGCGCTGCCTGCCGACTCGGATACTGAGAGGCAGGCATGGGATGCGTCCAGGCCGTTCATGTTGCGTGCTTCGGGGGCCCTCGTTGCCATCGCCCTCCTCGGATCGGCATCCGCCGTGAGCGTGTCCGCCGTCGCGAGTCGCTCCAACGCCGACGAGATTCCGACCTTCACGATGTCCCAGCGCGAGACGGTGTCCGCCCTGTCATCGCCCATCGTCTCCGCCGTCGCATCCCAGGCGCAGCGTTCCACGCGCGCCGGACGCATCCTCGTTCTCGACGGCGACCCGACCAACGACACCGTCAACGCGATGCTGTGGCGCGGAAACGGCCCGTCGCTCACGGCGTCAACCCCGGCCATTCACGCCCTCACTCTCGCCCAGGCGCGCAACGGTGCAGCAACGGGGACCCTGAGTGACCCGGCCACTGCCTCGCTCGCGCAGGCCGCCTACACCCTGGTCGTCTACCCCGATGACGCAACCGTTCAGACTCTGGCCGCGCACGACATCGACACGATCCTCGTGCCCCTGGGTGCGAGCGGATCCGTCGCTTTGACCTCCGGTCTCGACCGAGCCGATGGGCTCGAAAAGGTCGGCGATACGAATTCCGGTACCGTCTGGCGGTTGCGTCCCGACGGACTGACGCCAGCACGCGTGCGCGTTGAGTCCGCCAGCGGTGTCACCACCCCTGTCGGTTCCTCGCAGCTGCGTGTGGACGGGGATGTACAGGCTTCCGGCACCCTCATCCTTGCTGAACGCGCCGACTCCGGATGGCGCGCGTGGGTCGACGGCGTGGCGCTGACCCCCGTCGTAGCCGCCGACGGATGGTCGCAGGCATTCGACATGCCCACCGCGGGGCACCTGACCGTCACCTACAACGCATGGTGGGTTATCCCGTGGCGTATTGCCGCGGCCGCATGCCTGGTCGTTGCCATGGCCAGCGCCCTATCCGCGTGGAGGAAGAGATGACAAAGCCCCGCATGAGTTCGCTGATGACGCTCGCGGGCGCGGGGATCGCCGTGGCTGTTATGGCTGGAGGATCCACGTGGGTCGACGCAACGCCGAGCCGGGTCGAGGGGACGGTGCAGAGCGCTCACCCCTCGCAGGTACGCCTCGCGTGCCCCTCGGGTATCGTCGATCCTTTCGAGACGACCAACGTTGCAGCAGGGACCACCTGGTCCTCCCTCACATCCGCCCCTACGAGTCCCGCGCCCGCGTCCGTGACGGGCACCGGGGGAGCCATCCCCACGGCGCTGACACTCGCCGGACAGGGCGGAGGCGAACTCGCCGGTCTGAGTGCCGTCGGATGCGCGGCCCCGCGTACCTCCCAGTGGATCGCCACCGGAGCGACGATTTCCGGTGCGGACATGGTGCTCATCCTGTCCAATCCTGGCCCGACGGCCTCGGTCGTGAGCATCGACGGATACGGGGCGTCCGGCCCCCTCAGCGCCTCATCGCGCCAGGTCACCGTCCCCGCTACCTCCTCGGTGTCGGTTCTTCTCGCAGGATGGTTCCCCGACGAAAACTCCCTCGCCGTACACGTGCGTGCAGACGGGGGAGGGGTCGCCGCCTGGGTGCAGGCTTCCCTCATGAATGGTGAGGTTCCCCAGGGTGCCACGCTCGCCTCCGCGGTCGTGCCCGCCACCTCGCAGACGATCCTCGGCGTCGACCCCAAGGGCACGTCGCTTCTGCGCCTGGTGTCGCCCTCGGGCGAGGCGCACGTGAGTGTCTCCGTCGCTGACTCCACCGGCGTGCACCCACTGCCTGGTGGCCAGGCGACCGTCGCCGATGGAACCACCCTGGAAATGCCCCTTGACGGCGCATCGAGCGACTCCTCGCCGATCGCGCTGATCGTCACCTCTGACCGCGAGGTCGTGGCGCAGACGACGACGATCACCCTGGGCGCTCCGTGGGCCCAGCGTGCAAGCGCGTGGATCATGCGGTCCAACGCGAGCCCCGCGACGCCCCTCACCGAAGCCACGATCCCGGGTGCCAGCCAGCTGAGCGCGATGACCACCTCGGTGCTCTCCTCGACCCCCATTCGGGCGACGTCGCTCGCCACCGACTCCGGGGTGAGCGCCACGTCCGCGAGCCTCCTGCTATACGCGCCTGCAGATGCCGCCGCAGCTGCCGCAAGGCAGGAAGAAACGGCTCAATCCGCCCAGCCTGGACCGAGTGCAACGCCCGATATCTGGGCCTCGCCCTCGCCCGTGACCTCCCAGTCGGGCGCGTCCCAGTCCGGCGCCTCGCAGGACGCGCAGTCGAGCGGCACCTCAGCCTCGACCCCGGGAGCCGTCGCCGTGCGCGTGGGAGGGCGTACGATCTACGTCGCCCCCGGCGTTCCGACCCTGGTGAGCCTCCCCGATACAGCGAGCCAGATGAGTGCGGATACCCCCATTCAGGCTGCCCTGGTGATCTCCGCAGATACGGCGGTGGGACGCATGAGCACCACCTGGAACGTCGGCACCGAGGGCATCAGCGCCGTCACCGGTTCGATCCGCACCACCAACTAGGGCACGCCTCAGCGCATCGCGTCGTCGATCTCGTCGGGCGGGAGTGCCAGGATGTGGCTGATCCTCTCCACGAGGACCCTGCGCGTCATCACCGCGACCTCCTCGGGTGAGCATCGCAACGTGATCGGCAGGCGGTAGACCACGATTCGATCTCGCAGGCCCCTGCGCCGATCAGCGGGAAAAATACGCGCGACAACGACGCTGTGCGACTCCCACGGCGCGGGATCCGATGGTGGAACGTCCTCGACCGCGAACTCGATCGTGGACACCTGAGGCCAGCGACGAATGAGCTCGGTGACGAGTTCGCTCACCATAGAATCGAAGTCCTCGCGTCGCGTCCGCCATGCCGGAGTTCCCGGGAAGAAGAGGGGACCACGAGGGCCGCGACCGTGGCGGTTGCGGCTCGAGATGTGGCGGCGCGTAGGAAACACCCCCTCAGGGTAGGCGCATGGCGCGCTGGAGTGGGCCATACGGGCACAGAGTGTCGTACTCTTAGGGACGTGATTGCCCAACGCCACTGCTCGAAGCCCGGCTGCTCAACGGTCGCCGTCGCCACCTTGACCTACGACTACCGCGATTCGACGGTTGTTGTCGGCCCCCTGGCGACCGTCGCCGACCCCAATTCTTATGATTTGTGCGAGGAACACGCGCAGAACCTGACTGCACCGCTGGGCTGGCAGGTCGTTCGTCTGGCGACGAATTTTGAGCCGGCCCCGCCGTCCGGTGACGACCTCGCCGCGCTCGTCGACGCAGTGCGTCGTGTCGCTCAGGAAGCACAGGCCGAGCCTGCCCCTGCTCCCACAGCGCGCCGACCCCAGGCGGGCCCTTTCGGCCCCGCTCGCTCCGTCGGCACCCCCGACACCTCGAGCCCCCTGGATCCGTCGAGCCCGTACGCGCGTAGGCGCGCGCAGTTCACGGTTGTGGACGGTTCTGAGAAGGGTGACGAGGACTAGCAGCTACAGCCCGAAGCGAGCCTGTGTCGCTTCATGGAAGCGTGCCTTGCCGCGCGCTCGGCGCTCACGCTCACGCTCCCATTCTCGATCACGGCGGGCCACGAGAATAGCCGCAATCACAATCTCCGGGTGCAATCCCGGTGGCAGAGGCGTCTGGACGCGCTTGATGAGCCGATCAGCGAGGGAAGAGGCGACCTCACCGCGCAGCTTCGGTGTGATGGCGCGATTCGTTCCCAGGAAAGCGCGTGCCTCGGCAGCCAGACCGTCGTCGAGGGGCAGGATTGTCGCTGTGCGCGCCCACTCTTCCAGCCCCGGGGGCATCACAAGGGGTGGGTAGAACACGGAGTCCCCCTGGGAGCAGACCATTGTTCCCGCGGCCAGGTCGCCAAGGCGCTTGCCCTTCTTGTTGAAGAGCTCGACGAAGAACGCCATTCCTCCCCACATCAGCCAATTCTCGAGGATCCCTACGCCGACGCGCACAGCGCTGTGTCGTGCCGTGATCGCGCCGCCGTCGTCGCGCACGACCCGCAGATTCATCGCCCACTTGCCGAGCGAACGGCCACCCGTGGCCACCTCGACAATAAAGGGAATGAAGAACATGATCGAAGAGATCAGACCGACGATGAACACGCGCACGAGGGACGCTGAATCGCCCGACCACGTACGCGCGGCAGAGAGCAGAATGACGAGTCCTGCCCCGAGATACGTGATGCCATCCATGATTGCGGCGGCGAAACGTAGGGGCGGCGAAGCCGGGGTCATGTCGAGGGTGACGGCTTCACCCGTCCGAACGTAGTCGTCTTGAATGACGCGTGATTGACTGCGTTGCGCGCTCATGTATGACACGCTAGTCCAATGGACATCGATGTGCTGCGGGTGAGCGGAAAAACGGAGTGGAAACGTCTCGAAGAGTTGACGCGTACCCGTTCTCTGACGGGGCAGGAGATCGACGAGCTCGATCGCCTCTACCGCTCTGCGGCAACAGACCTGGCGCGCGTTCGCACGAACGCTCCTGATCCCGACGTCATTGCGGAGCTTTCGCGTATCCTGTCCGCGGCGCGCGGGCGTCTGGCGGGAACGGGAGGTGTCAGTGGGACCGTGATCGCGCGCTTCTTCAAGGTGTCCCTACCGTATGCTCTCTACCAGATCCGATGGGTAACGGTTGGCGTCATGCTCGTCTTCATCGTCATCGGCGTGCTGGAGGCGCACTACCTGATCACTACACCGGAGGCGATGAATCAGCTGGGGACGCCGGAGCAGCTGCGTCGCTATGCCCACAGCGACTTTGTCGAGTACTACCACCAGGACACCAATGCGGAGTTCGGCTTGTCCGTGTGGGCGAACAACGCGTGGATCGCGCTCCAGGGTGTCGTCACGGGGATCACCGGTGTGTACCCGCTGAGGATCCTGTGGGGCAATGCGACGGGCGTTGGAATGGCTGGCGCAATCGTTTATGTGTACGCGGGCCCCTGGCACTTTTTCCGTTTTATTTTGCCGCACGGGCTGCCTGAACTGACCGCAGTCTTCATCTCGGTCGCAGCGGGTCTGCGCGTGTTCTGGTCGCTCCTCGTTCCCGGTCCAGCGACGCGCTTCCAGGCCGTGGGCGTGGCCGCGCGTAGCGCCATGACGGTGGCTGTCGGCTGCGCGATCCTCCTCGCGGGATCCGGTGTCCTCGAAGGCTTCGTAACTCCCTCCGACCTGCCCGACGCCATCAAAATTACGCTGGGAGCCCTCATGACGGCCGCTGTTTGGGCGTACACGCTGATCCTTGGCCGCAGGGCCCACCGTGCGGGCCAGAACGCCGACGTCGGCATCGACGCGGGCTACTACCAGCCCGTATCGGGCTGAGCGTCGCTGCCTGCGGTTACAGGCGTCCGCTCTTCTTCAATTCGATGTAGCGGTCGGCAGTACGCGCGGGAAGCAGCCCAGCCGATGCCTGCAGAGTCAGAGCGCCGGCGAGGCGCACGTCGGCTGCACCAGCGGCGTCGGAACGTTCGGCGAGCGAGGCCGAGGCAGCGAGGAACACGGACTCGGCATCCTCGCGTCCATTGCGGGCGCGGATCTCGTCGGGGTCAGTCGCTGAGGCCACGAGCACCGTGTGGCGTTTGCTGAGTCGTGCCACCGCGTCGGTGAACTCTGTTTCCAATCCGGCGGGCGGAATCTTGGTGGTGATGACGACGAACGCCGAGTGACGTACGGTCTGCTCGACCGCGTCCGCTGCCCGTGACCAGTCGGTGACGTCCAGGCGTGGGTTCAAGTCCATGAAGGTCTGCGCGAGAGTCTCGATGATTTTGGCGCCGCGCACGCCGGAAACGCGGGCGCGCACGCGCGAATCGACAGCTACGAGGTGGACCTTGTCGCCCGCTCGGTCAGCCAGCGCTGCCAGAAGCAGCGCGGTCTCGATCGAGGAATCCAAGCGCGGTGCGCGGCCCAGCGCGATCGAGTCGACCTCCTCGTGCTCGGGTGCTCCGAGAAGTGCGGAGGACGCGCGACCGCAGTCCACGACGATCACGACGTGACGGTCGCGTTCGGGGCGCCACTGGCGCACCATCAGCTCGGTTGAGCGGGCGGACGCGCGCCAGTCGATGTCGCGGGGGTCATCACCCACAACATAGGCACGCAGTGAGTCGAACTCGGTGCCGGCGCCGCGCAGCGTCGTTGGCGTGGTGCCCTCAAGCTCGTGCAAGCGAGCCAAACGCGAGGGCAGGAGCACCCGCGCCTTGAACTCGGGCAGCACCGACAGGCTCAGCGGCGCGGCGATGGACACCTGGCGGGCCCCCAGGTGCAGGGGCCCCCAGGACCGGATCGTCACGACGTCAGCGTGGCGGGTTCCTCGCCTGGTGGGGGACAGAAGCGTCGTGATTCTCTCAGTAGATTTCGGGTGCAGGCGCACGCGCTGGCGCGGCGGTGACTGGCGCAGCGAGGGGGGCCACGCGTCGCGCACGTCCAGGACCATCTGGCGCTTCGTCGTATTCGTCAGCCGCAGCGAGGTCTCGGTCGTCTGATCAGCGCGAATCGATCCGGTCACTTCGCGGCTCATGCGCAGGGTGCGCGGTGAGGGTGCAGCGAAGGCATCGAGCAGACATGCGAGCACGACGATGCCACACCACATCCACGCGAAGCCGCGAGACGGGGCGAAGGCAAGCGGAATCAAGCCCACCAGGACGAGGAGCGCGCTGCGCGCCGAGATCGCCACGGGCAGCCTCAGCGGGGGACGGGAGTGGCCGCGAGGACACCCGTGATGACGTCGGTAGCGCTGACACCCTCGAGGTTGGCCTCGGCGCGCAGACCCAGTCGGTGCGCGAGGGTCACGGGGGCCATCGTCTTGACGTCGTCAGGGGTGACGAAGCCGCGTCCCTGGAGGAACGCCCACACGCGCGAGGTGCGCAGCAGAGCGGTCGCACCACGGGGCGACACGCCCATGCGAACGGCGGCGGACGTGCGCGTCGCGCGGCACAGGTCCACGAGGTAGGCCATGACGGCGGGGGAAACTTCAATACGGGATGCGGCCTCGTGCGCGGCCTGGATGTCGGCGGCGCCCGCCACGGGCTGGATGCCGGCCTCGGCCAGGGACATCGGGTTAAAGCCAGCCTGGTGGCGGGCGATGATGTCGATCTCAGCCTCTCGCGAGGGCAGGGGCAGCTCGAGCTTGAGGAGGAAACGGTCCAGCTGGGCCTCGGGCAGCGGGTACGTGCCCTCGTATTCCACCGGGTTCTGGGTGGCAATCACCATGAAGGGATCCGGCAGGATGCGCGTCTCGCCGTCGATCGAGACGGTGTGTTCCTCCATGGACTCCAGCAGCGCGGACTGTGTCTTGGGGGGAGTGCGGTTGATTTCGTCGGCGAGCAGCAGGTTCGTGAAGACAGGGCCCTCACGGAACACGAACTCGGACTGACCCGCGTCCCACACCATGGAGCCCGTGATGTCCGCGGGCATGAGGTCGGGTGTGAACTGGATGCGCGCCATGTTGACGTCGAGGGCGCGGGCCAGCGTGCGCACGAGCAGTGTCTTGGCGACGCCGGGGACGCCTTCCAGCAGCGCGTGACCGCCGGCGACGAGGGCGACGATCAGGCCGGTGATAGCTCCGTCTTGGCCGACGACGGCCTTGCCGATCTCCGACTTGAGGGTGAGGAGAGACTCCTGCGTGCGTCGTTCACTCTCGCTTAGTGAACGGCCGGACCAGCCTTCGCCCGTGGGGGCCGAGTAGGAGGGGGCCTGCTGCGGCGCTCCCTGGGGTGCACCTTCCTGCGGCACGGCCGCCTGGGCCGGGGGCGCGGTCGGCACGTACGAGGCCGGGGCGCCCTGCGTGGGCACCTCTCCCTGCGGCGCGTAGCCGCCCGGAGCCGCCGCGGGCGCCGGAACCGGCTGGGGTGCTCCCGTGGGGGCGGGCCCGGGCTGGGGCACGCCGTCGGACGAGGGGCCGGGAATCGGGCTAGTCATTGGCGAATCTCCTTTTCGAGAGCGTCGAGGTCATGGGCGAGGCGGACGAGTTCTTTCTCGGAGGTGGGGGGAGGCCCCCACAAGAGAGCGGTGGAGCGTGACTGGAGCAGGCCTCGTTGCTCCATCGTGCGGGTGAGGGTCTCGCGGTCAGCGGTGTGGGCGACGCCAAGCGCGGTTGCGATACGTGACGCGCTCGCGCTGCGCAGGGCAGTGGCGGCGTGCTCGTAGGCGCGCTGAGAGCGCATGAGGCGGGCTTTGCCGATGATGGTTTCAGAGGCGGGAACCTCGATCGGCAGATTCTCCGGCGTCAGGGGGCCGAGGCGCCTGCCTCGAGCGAGGGCAGCGATGAGGCACGCGCCGATCGTCAGGAGGAATGCGGGCATGAGGAAGGGCGCCTCGGTGCCGATGTCTTTCCCGTGGCCGAGGGTATCGGTCAATTTTGGCGAATACCACGCGACCTTTGGGGTGCGTCCAATCGCGTTGATGGCGAGGGCGGCGTTTCCCTCGTCGGTGATCGCGCGGTTACGCAGGCGAAGAGAGTCGGGGATGATCGCGCGGAAACGCCCCTCCTCGACCTTCTCCGCGTATCCGTACGTGATACCCATGTCAGAGAAACACAATTCCCAACCGTCGGCGCTTCCGCTGATCACGTAGGCGGAGGAAGATAGGGAGCGAGCGCGGGTCGCCGCTTCGGAACGACAGCCGGCCGTGACGACGCGCGGATTCTGCCAGTCGCGTTGCGCGCGCAGCCCACCCAGGTAGGGGGCAGAGGAATCGTATTCTTCTTCGAGTCCGACGTAGACGACGTTTGTGCGCGTCTCTATCGCCTTGGCGACGGAGTCCGTCATCCGTGAGGGAAAAACGACGACAAGGGTCGTGTCATCGCCCACCGTGGCGGCTTCGTCAGCGGTCACCTCACGCACGGACACTCCGTGGTCGCCGAGCACCTGAGCGAGTGCTCGCGCGCCGTCACCGTGCCGGTTGCGAATACCGACGGGCTCGCTGTTATATCCCATCTGACTGAGGAACACCGTGCCCATCAGAGCGACGAGCGTGATGGCGATGAGGAGCAGCATCGGGCGTGCCGTCGAAAAACGCTCGCGGGCCGTCGGGGTGACGATGGAAACCTGGCGGGACTTCATGACAGGTCCTTCGCGTGACTACACAGGTCGAGGAGAACCGGCGTGAAGGAACGCAGCGCATCCACCTCGTCGCGAGTGATCGTGGAGTGACCATAGCGCACCTTGTCGAAAGTCTCGGCGTAGGTGGACAGCTGCGGGGCAAGCCCGGGGGCGACACGGGTCGCGGCGTCAGCAGCCTCGCGGGCGGTCAAGCCCGGGGTCGAGGAGACAACGTCGTGGTCGTCGAGGCCCAGGACCATGAGGCGGTAGGCCCACACGTAGGCAAGGTTCCAATCCTGGGAGGCCATGGCCTCGTCAAACGAGGCCCGAACCTGCGGAGTGCTGGTCTCCTCCTCGAAGACCGAACCGGACCGGCGCTTGGCCAGGCGAATCGGGTGGAGGATGAGCACGACTACCAGGGCGGCGATCGCGATGATCGCCAGGATCGTGAGGATCAACGAGATCGGTGGGGTGCCCTCGCCCCTCCACGACAAGAGGCGGAAGAAATCGTCGATCAGGTCCGAGACGAAGCTGACGATCGGGCCTGAAATCTCACCGTATTCGCCCTTCGAAAGCTCCTTGAGGAGCCAGTCTTGAGCCTCGCCCTGGTCGGGCGTCAGCGGAACCTCGCAACCGAGCATGGGGCTCACTGAGGCTGGGCGCTCGCCTGGATGAGGACCGCTGCGAAGTTCTCCTTACGGATGCGCAGGTCCGCGTATACGAGCGTCTGGTAGGTGGCCGTCAGCGGCGTGACGAGGCCGCTCGCGAGGGTGGTCAGACCCGCCGTCACAGCCAAGACAATCGTCGAACCGGTGTCGCTATCAGCCGTGGCGACCATCGCCACGCCCGCGAAACCACCGACGAAACCACCGATGAAACCAGCGATAAAGCCGGCGACCACGGAGACGAGCAGGAGTCGCCCGAGCGTCGGCCAGAAGTAGCCCTTGCTCAGGTTCCACGAACGCTTGAGGGAGGCGATGGGTCCGATCTCCTCGAGCACCGTGACGAGGGATGCGAATGCGAGCTTAATGCTGATGAAGTACGTGCCCACGACAGCGGGAATGATGAGAACAAAGCCGAGCAACAGGAACCAGCCGGATGCATCAGCCGCAGCGACAACAAAGATCAAGACGATCACGAGGATGACGCAAATGATCGCCGGAACCGACGTGACGATGGCGGTGAGGAGGAACGTGCCGATGAGAGCGCCCAGGCGCGGCTGGGTCATGGCCCATGCCTGCGAGAGCGTCACCTTGTTGCCGATCATCATCTGAGAGACCGTGGTCGCCAGCATTCCCATGATGATGGTGGTGCCCGCGACCGTCGACAGTGTCTGCACGCCCTGCGACGCAAGGCCGCCGAGCAGCATGATGGCCAAGTCCTCCGTGCCCGACAGCGAGGCCTGGGGATCGTTCGAACCTGTGATGGAACCGACTGAGGTGGGGAGGAACGACGTCACCATGGTGATGAGAGAGATGACCGCCATGACCGCCATGGTGAAGCCGAACATAATCTTCGGGTTCTGGCGGATTGCGGCGAAAGAACCGCTCATCAGGTCTCCGATGGTGAGCGGACGCAGGGGGATGATGCCGGGCTTGGCCTCCCAGCCCCACTGGTTGGCGTTCACGCTGTAGCCGGAAGCGCCGGGCTGCGATGACGCGTAGCCCTGCTGGCCTCCGTATCCGGGTTGTGCACCGTATCCGGGCTGGCCGTTATAGCCCTGCTGCGCACCGTAACCCTGCTGGGCACCGTAGCTCTGTTGGGCGCCATATCCGGGCTGGGCGTTATAGCCCTGCTGCGCGCCGTAACCCTGTTGGGCGCCGTATCCGGGCTGGGCGTTATAGCCCTGCTGCGCACCGTAGCCCTGTTGGGCGCTATATCCGGGCTGGGCGCTGTAGCCCTGCTGTGCACCGTAGGAGGATTGAGCTCCATAGCCCTGGTCGCCCACACCCGAGGGGGTCGGAGAAGACTGATACGGGGTCGGCGAGTCGGGAGCGGTCCACGGGGTGCTCATGCGTGCCTCCATGTTGATGGTGCTTGTCTGTCACCAATCCTGCCATACCGCGCCGTCGCGTGAAACCTTGTCCGGTTGAGAAAATGGGCCGTTGATGCGCGAGTCTTCTGCGTTCGTGACGATTTCGTGACACTATCGTGACATGAGTTCGCGCATCCTCGTCGTCGACGACGACGTCGCCCTGGCCGAGATGATCGGTATTGTCCTCCAGAACGAGGGCTTCGACGTCGTCTTTTGTGCCGACGGATCTCAAGCGTTGGCTCAATTCCAGGAGCATCACCCGGACCTGGTTCTTCTGGATGTGATGCTTCCCGGCATGGACGGTTTCGACGTGTGCCGCGCAATTCGACGCGTGTCGGATGCTCCGATCGTTATGTTGACCGCCCGTTCTGACACCTCTGATGTGGTCACGGGGCTCGAAGCCGGGGCGGACGACTACGTGCCCAAGCCTTTTAAGCCGAAGGAGCTGGTGGCCCGTGTGCGTGCCCGCCTGCGCGGACGCGAGGACGCCCAGGTGGAAGAGGGCCTTAGCTTGCAGGACCTGTCCATCGACGTGGCCGGACACATCGTCAAGCGCGACGGACGCGTCATCGCCCTGACGCCCCTCGAATTCGATCTGCTGGTGACGCTGGCGCGCGCGCCCTGGAAGGTTTTTTCTCGCGAGGAACTTCTCGAACAGGTGTGGGGATACCGTCACGCCGCCGACACGAGGCTCGTGAATGTTCACGTGCAGCGTCTGCGTTCGAAGATTGAACGAGATCCCGAGCGTCCTGAGCTCGTCGTGACCGTCCGCGGGGTTGGGTACCGTGCAGGCGCAGGGGCGTAGGGGCGCGCTGAGGCACCTGCTGCGCGCCATCACAGGCTCGAGGCCGTGGGCCCTCCTCGCCTCGTCGCACCTCGCCAGCCGTATTCGGCGCTCCCTGTCGGCCAGAATCGCCCTAGCGATCACGGTCGCCGCTCTCGTCATCGTTGTCGTCTTCGGCGTGATCATCGCCTCCCAGCTGCGTACATCCATGTTCGAGACGCGCAGGGATGCGATCCTGGCGGACGCGTCACTGCGTTTCTCCTCGGCCCAGTCCGTCTTCTCGTCCTCGACCGCCTCATCCCCGGCGCAGGTCCAGGAATCCGCGCGCGGGGCGCTGGCCTCGCTCAAGGCCTCGGCGGCCGGCGCGGGTGCGACGAACGTGGCGCTGCTGCGCTCGGAGGGCACCACGGCCTCGCTGCGCATCAATCAGATCGAGGACGAGCAGATGCGCACCCTCGTGACGAGCGAGATGCGTGCGGCGGTCGCCGGGGGAGGAGCGCAGTGGCAGTCGGTCGCCATTCGTTCGGGTGAGGACAGGAGGGAAGAGCCGGGGATCCTCGTCGGTACGCAGGTCCAGCTGCCCCGCGCGGGTACGCACGAGCTCTACATTCTCTATTCGCTCTCCGCCGATCAGGCGCAGGTGGACGTGGTGCTTCGGGTTCTCTTCCTGTCCACTCTGCCGATTATCGTCGTCCTACCGATCGGCGTGTTTGCGCTCCTGCACCGCCTGCTGCTGCCCGTGCGCGTCACCGCTCAGGCCGCGACGAAAGCCTCGGAGGGGGACCTGGATGTGCGCGTTGACGTTCGCGGCGACGATGAGATGGCTGACCTGGGACGAGCCTTCAACGCGATGACGTCCTCGCTGCAAGACACCATTTCGCGATACGACGAGCTCGCCAAACTGCAGCAGCGCTTCGTGTCCGACGTGTCCCACGAGCTGCGCACGCCGCTGACGACTATCCGCATGGCCGAAGACATCGTCTGGGATAATCGCGACGATCTACCCGCGCACGCGCGCCGCTCCGCCGAGCTGTTGCACGACCAGACCGAACGCATGGAACAGATGCTCGCGGACCTGCTCGAGATCTCTCGCTACGACGCAGCGAGCGCCCTGCTGGACGCAGAAGAACGCGACCTGCGTCCCATCGTCACTCGCGTCGTCGAGGCATGCGCCGATCTCGCTGAGCGCCAGGGAGTCGCGGTCGAGATTGTCGCCCCAACCCGCGTCGCCGCCGAGGTTGATGAGCGCCGCATCGAACGCGTTGTCCGCAACCTCGTTGTCAACGCCATCGAGCATGCCGACGGCACGACCGTCACGATTACGCTTGCAACGACCGAGACCGACGTCGCCTGCCGCGTCCGCGACCGAGGAGTGGGTATGACACAGGAGGTCGCGGACCACGTCTTTGATCGCTTCTACCGGGCGGACACCGCGCGCGCACGCACGACCGGTGGAACCGGCCTCGGCCTCGCGATCGCGACGGAAGACGTCGCTATCCACGGCGGGCGCCTTCAGGCGTACGGGGAGCCCGGACGCGGAGCTTCCTTCCTGATGACCCTGCCGAAGAAAGCCGGCGCGGATATCGTCAGCCGCCCCCTGCCTCTGTGGGAGAACGAATGAATCGCCGACTGATGCCTCTCGCTCTCGCCGCCTGCCTGGCCCTCGCCGGGTGCACCTCGCTGCCGACCTCATCGGCTCCGGCGCCATTCGACGTATCGGCCAAGGACGGCAGCGGCATCCAGTTTTCCGCGGAGGGCCCCTCCGAGGATGCCGACGCTGCGACCCTGGTCAATGACTTCCTGCTCGCCTGCGCCGCCGGGCCACAGGACGACTACGCGACCGCCCGCCTGTTCTTGAGCGCAGCCTCGGCACGATCCTGGCAGCCGGAGACCGAGATCCTCGTGTATGACACGGACACGGCACCCTCCGTCGCCGCCGGCTCCGAGACCGCATCGCAGGTCGATGTGACGGTCGCTGTGCTCGGCGTGGCCAGCGTCGACGCATCCGGCGTGCTCACCCGCGTGGCAGCCTCGACAGTGTCTCGCACGTTCACCCTCGTGCGCGAGGAGGGGCAGTGGCGCATTAACAACCCCGACAATATGGTGCTCATGAGCCGGGCGTCCTTTACGGCCTCGTTCTCGCTCGCCAATCTCTACTTCCCGATGGCAGAGGGCGGGGACCTGGTCGCGGATCCTCGCTGGTACCCGTCTCGGCGTCTGGCCTCCCACCTGCTCGCGGGCCTCGTCGAAGGTCCCCGTCAATCCCTCGCCCCGGTGACGGTGAATGCGATCCCTGCGGGCACGACCGTGCCGTCCCAGGGCCTGGACGTCACCGATGGGGTGGCCCGCGTCGAGCTCAACGCGGTGATGCCCGGCAGCGAGAGCGCGCGTACGAGCCTCGCGGGCGAACTCGTCCGTACCCTGACTCAGGTCGCGGACGTGTCGCGTGTCAACGCGTCCCTGTCCGGTGACGTGCTGGATATGCAGGCGGTTCCAGTGCCGCCCACCTATTCCCTGGACACCCTCGTAGGTGCCGGTTCTGGCGGGGTTGGGCTCGTTTCCTCCTCCTCGGTGACGGAGCTGGCCGCGGTCACCGATGCCTCCAATCCGACGGTGTCGCCCGTCGACTCCTCGCTCGTCGCCTGGAGCGGCACAGACGGGGTGTACGCGCAGCGCGGCGGAACGTCGGTTGCATTCCTGCCCGGACACGCGCCTCTCGGCCCGTCGGTGGACCGCTTCGGATGGGTGTGGGGGCCGGCCACGGCCTCGTCGGTGAGTGTCGGCGGGGGAGTCGACGGCGCGTTCAGCGTGAGCGTTGAGTCCGAAAGCGCCGGGCAGATCCGCGCGGTTCGCATCTCCCCCGACGGTACGCGCGCCCTCGTCCTGCGGGGCAGTGACGCGACCGCGTGGGTGGGCGTCGTCGAACGCGGAGCGAGTGGGCGTCCGCTGGCCATCCGTTCCCTCGAAGAAATTCCCCTCGAACACGGCTCGGTTGTCGACGTCTCGTGGACGACGTCGACGGGCCTCGCGCTTGTCGTGCACGCGACAGGTGAGGACGATCAGCTCGTCACGATGCCCCTGGGAGGCCTGCCTTCCAACGTGTCCCTTCCGATTCGGGTGACATCGATGAGCGCCGGCGGGTCCTCTTCCGCGGTCGTCATTACGGGCACCGATGCAGCCGGGAGGGAACAGGTGCTCATCCGCTCTGGTGCCCTGTGGCAAAACGCCCCCGACACACTGACCTCCGCCCGCTACGCGGGGTGAATAACGTGGCGGGAGTGCGCGGCCTGGGCATCCTCGGGAGAGGATTCGTCGGCGCGCTGCTTCCCGTGCAATGCGCCGGCTGTCACGCCTGGGACGAGGTCCTGTGCCCATCGTGCCGCTCCCTGGCTTCCGGCCCCGCGCACGTGGCCTCGATTGACGGCGTGCGAGGCCCCCTTCCCCTGGTGGTGATGGGGGACTACGACGGGCCGCTGCGCCGCATCGTCCTTGCTGCCAAGCACTCCGCGCGCACCGATCTCTCCGATTTTCTCGACGAGGCCGGTGCCCGCCTCGGCACCGCGCTGGGCGGGGTGCTGGGCGTGGCTGGGTCGCCCGCTGCCGCTGTGGGGTCGCCAGCGGGGAGGGTATCGTCGACCGGGGGCGCGGTGGATGTGTGGGTGGTGCCCGCGCCTTCGTCGTGGAAGAGGCGCCTGCGGGGCAGGCAGGTGGCCCTGCCGTTGGCACGCGCTGTTGCTCGTGCGGTGGCGGCGGGTGCGCGGCCGGGTGTGCGCGTGCGGGTGGTGGACGCGGTGCGCCTGCGGATCGGTGCGACCTCCCAGTCGGGTAAGGCTGGGGCGCAGCGCACGGTGGGGCGTATGGGGTCGATGTATGCGCTCGCGGTCCCGGGGCCTGGCGTGCTTGTTGTGGCGGTGGATGATGTGGTGACGACGGGTGCGACGGTCCGGGAGATGGAGCGTGTGCTGGGTGGGATTGACGCGGTTGCGGCGATCTGCCGACCCGGACTTATCACATGACGCAGGTCACCGGCTGGGGTATAATGTGGCTACGGACTTTCGATAGCGTGAGAAGCAGGGACGCTCCTCACGTCAGTGCGGGAGGTGATAGCTCAGACCACGGTTCGGGCAGTGAGCACCGAACAATCCCCACCTGCGGGCAACGATGCCCGCCGCACACCATGGAGGAAACACATGGACATCACCGTCGTCGCACGTAATGCCGAGATTCACCCGAATTTCCGGGCATACGTGGAGGAGAAGGTTTCGAAGATCACTCAGTTCTACCCCCGCGCTCAGCGCGTCGACGTGGAGCTGACTCACGAACGTAACCCCCGCCAGGCCGACACTGCCGAGCGCATCGAGCTGACCGTTTACGGTAAGGGCCCGATCATCCGCGCTGAGGCTCAGTCCGCTGATCGCTACGCGGCCGTCGACATTGCCGCCGGCAAGCTCTACGAGCGCCTGCGCCGCCTGCGTGATCGCGTGAAGGACCACCGCCGCCGGTACCCGCGCGACCTGGCTGAAGCCGAAATCCTCGAAGCTCCCGTCGTCGAAGAGGTGGCCGCACCCGAACCCGAGGCTCCCAAGCCGCTGCGTAGCGCTGAGGACCTGAAGGTCGGTGAGGCCCGCGAGGAGCAGTGGGGTGATACCCCGATCATCGTCCGTCAGAAGGTGCACGAGGCTCCGCCCATGAGCGTGGACGAGGCCCTGGACCAGATGATGATGGTTGGCCACCCCTTCTTCCTTTTCGTCGATAAGGACACGAACCAGCCGTGCGTCGTCTACCACCGCCACGGGTGGACGTACGGCGTGCTTCGCTTGAACACGACAGTCTGACGGTTGAAGGACCGCGGGGCGCCCCGGGCATCGTGCCCGGGGCGCCCCCGTGTGCGCTGTGAGCGTTAAATGCGTCCATGTTCGCGCGGGCGTTTCCACTTTGGGCGGTTAGTTCGTAAACTAATGGGTGGATTTGACTGTCCGCTCTACAAGGGGGCGGGCTTTAGACGTCAGGAGCTATTCGTGTCGATTATTGACAAGATCCTTCGCGCGGGCGAAGGACGTATGCTGCGCAAGCTGGACCGGCTTGCGTCGCAGGTTGATGCCTTGCAGGAGGATTTTGAGGCTCTGACGGACGAGGAGCTGCAGGCTAAGACCCAGGAGTTCAAGGATCGCCTCGAAGAGGGCGAGACCCTGGATGACATCCTGGTGGAGGCGTTCGCGACGGTCCGTGAGGCCTCGTGGCGAATCCTGCGCATGCGTCCCTTCCACGTCCAGGTCATGGGCGGTATCGCGCTGCACCAGGGCAAGATCGCGGAAATGAAGACCGGTGAAGGTAAGACCCTGGTCGCGACCATGCCCTCCTACCTGCGCGCGCTGACGGGCAAGGGCGTGCACGTCGTGACGGTGAACGACTACCTGGCGAAGTACCAGTCGGACATCATGAGCCGCGTCTACAACTTCC
>ERZ772956.1054-NODE-1054-length-19489-cov-6.066276_pt1 | contig 19489 bp, 12 predicted proteins | sample MGYA00580683_ERZ772956 | MGnify/ENA primary metagenome ERZ772956 (study PRJEB29015, sample SAMEA2738077) | human oral metagenome | biome: human oral; feature: human-associated habitat; material: saliva | place: China | collected 2212 ... | reverse complement strand
CTAGGACATCGCCCTCTCACGGCGGTAACACCGGTTCAAATCCGGTTGGGGGTACGGATACGCTCCACAAAAGCGTAGACACCATTCCGCAAGGAATAAAAGGCCCCCATCGTCTAGCGGCCTAGGACATCGCCCTCTCACGGCGGTAACACCGGTTCAAATCCGGTTGGGGGTACGGATACGCTCCACAAAAGCGTAGACACCATTCCGCAAGGAATAAAAGGCCCCCATCGTCTAGCGGCCTAGGACATCGCCCTCTCACGGCGGTAACACCGGTTCAAATCCGGTTGGGGGTACCACGAGCCCGGGTTTTGCCCGGGTTTTTTTGTAGTTAAGCGGCGTCTACTAACGCCGGTTCCTAAAGTTTAGGATGGTTTACGTGACCACTTTTGAAGCGCTAAAGCCCCCCGCCCCCGCTAATCCCGCAGCCCTACGCGTTTACCCCCTAGGTGGTCTAGGTGAGGTTGGCCGTAACATGACTGTCTTTGAAACCCAGGGGCAGCTTTTAATCGTTGACTGCGGCGTGCTCTTCCCTGAAGAAGACCAGCCCGGTGTGGACCTGATTCTGCCCGACTTTGGCCCTATCGCCGACCGTCTCGACGACGTCCAGGCCCTAGTGCTCACCCATGGCCACGAAGACCACATCGGGGCCGTACCCTACCTACTAAAGCTACGCCCCGACATTGAACTAGTGGGCAGTGAACTAACCCTGGCCTTCGTAGAAGCCAAACTAAAAGAATTCCGTATCAACCCCAAGCTGCGCGTAGTATCCGAACACGAACGCGTGCGCTACGGCGCCTTCGACATGGAATTCGTGGCCGTAAACCACTCCATCCCCGACGCCATGGCCGCCTTCATCCGCACCAAAGCCGGCACCGCCCTAATCACCGGCGACTTCAAAATGGACTCCCTGCCCATCGACGGGCGCATCACAGACCTACGCTCCTTCGCCCGCTTTGGTGAAGAAGGCGTAGACCTATTCTGCGTAGACTCCACCAACGCTGAAGTACCCGGCATGGTGGCGCACGAACGCGAAATCGGCCCGGTACTAAACCGCGTCTTTGACGAATCCCAAGGCCAAATCGTGGTGGCCTCCTTCTCCTCCCACGTCCACCGCGTCCAGCAGGTGCTCGACGCCGCCGCCTTACATGACCGTAAAGTTGCCTTCATTGGCCGCTCCATGGTTCGCAACATGAAAATCGCCGCCGAACGCGGCTACCTGAACGTGCCCGAAGGCGTAATCGTAGACCAGCGCGAAATCAACAACTACCTACCCAGCCAGCGCGTACTAATGGCCACCGGCTCCCAGGGTGAACCCATGGCCGCCCTTAGCCGCATGGCCCACCGCGAACACCGCTGGATCACCCTAGACCCCGAAGACACGGTTATCTTCGCTTCCTCACTAATCCCGGGCAACGAAAACTCTGTTTTCCGCGTAATCAACCAGATCATGCGTCTAGGTGCGCGCGTAGTACACCAGGCCAACGCCCGCGTACACGTCTCCGGCCACGCCTCCAGCGAGGAACTACTGCACGTATACAACATCGTCCAGCCCCGCAACGTAATGCCTATCCACGGCGAAATCCGCCACATCGTGGCCAACGGTGCGCTCGCGGTAAAGACCGGGGTACCAGCCGAGAACGTAATGCTGTGCGAGGACGGCGACGTCGTCGACCTATATGAAGGAAAAGCCCAGGTGGTGGGCTCCTACCCATGCGACTACGTATACGTAGATGGCTCCAGCGTAGGTGAAATTGACGAAGACGAGCTAGCTGGGCGCCGCGTACTGGCAGAAGAAGGCTTTGTCTCAGTTTTTGCGGTCGTAGAGACCACAACCGGTACTATTCTGGCTGGACCGCACATTCAGGCCCGAGGCGTAGCAGAAGACGACTCTGTATTTGAGGAAGTTCTTCCCGACGTCACCAACGCGCTAGGCGACGCCCTAGACAGTGGCGTTAGCGACACCCACGGCCTACAGCAAGTTATGCGGCGCGCTTTGGGACGTTGGGTAGCTCGTAAGCTACGCCGCCGACCTATGATCGTGCCTGTAGTAATTAAAGCTTAAATAGGAAACCCACTAGTGACTGAACCCAAGAGCACCACCGCCCCGGCTAAGCTGATATCTCCGCTGCGGCGCAGAGTAGGCGCAGATACCCGCCGATGGATCGACTCTATGCCGACCATCATGACGCGGCTGTTGCAGATAGCTGCGGTGTTATCGCTACTTGGGGGACTGGGGCTAAGGCGCTGGGATCTATATAAGCTGGTTGTTGAGCCTTTCTACTTTATTGGTATCCCGGTGGGTGCCTCCTTCCTGGGGGCGGTGCTGCTACTGATTTGGGCCGGGGCGGCCAGTAGACGCAAACGACTGGCGCTTAACCTGGCCCTGACCTTGCAGTTCCTGTTCTTAACGGTGGGCTCACTGACGCTGGTATACCAGCAGTTCCCAGATGACCTGGAAGAGCGCACCCATGTAACTGTCACCCAGCACGGCCCAGACTGGCTCATGCTGGCCTGGGTGCTGGTGTGTATCCCGGTTATCGCGATTTTGTTGGCTGCCCGCCCAGCTTTCCCCGGCCGTATTGTGCGCGGCTCATGGTGGCGGGCGCTGCTGACCCTAGTGGTTGGTATGGCCTCCGTGATTGCCCTGGGCACGCTCCTGGTGGTGCCCGCACACAGCCCCGACGGTAACGATTGGGCTATCCGCCACCGTATGCGCTGGGTGGCTTGGCGCACGCTGGGCCCAGAAATTGGTGGCATTGGGGGCGTTCCCGCCTATCAGGGGCCAATGTGGCTGGGTACTTTGCTTTACCTGCTGGCTGCCCTGGTGGTGCTAATTAGCCTGACCGTGTTTTTGCGTTCAGCTAAGCGCACCCCGCGCGCCGGTGATGACCTGCGTGTGCGTGGTTTGCTGCTGGATTGGGAGGAAGACTCCCTAGGCTACTTCGCTACCCGCCGTGACCGCCTGACCGTGTTTTCTCCCGACGGCAAGGCGGCAGTTTCCTTCGGTCTGTCTACCGGTGTGGCCATGGCTGCCGGTGACCCCCTAGGTGACCCAGCCAGTTGGGATGACGCCATTAGTGCCTGGCTGGATGAATGTGGCGACTACGGCTGGGTGCCGGCAGTTATCTCCGCTGGTGAGAAGGGCGCGCGTGCCTACAAAAACTTTGGTTTCACCGTGCGCCGCATGGGGGATGAGTCCATTATTGAGGCCGCCAGCTTCTCGCTGCGGGGCCTGCCGCAGGTGGCTAAAGCAGTGCGGCGAGTACGTGCCAGTGGCGCCCGCGTGGAAATTAGGCGCCTAGGCGACATTGCCCACGAGGAGCGCCGTCAGCTGCGCGATTTGGCTAATGCGTGGCGTAACGGGGAAGAGCGCGGCTTCTCTATGGCTCTAGATCGCACTCTTGACGACGTCGACGAGCGTGAGCTGGTGGTTACGGTCCAGGATCAAGATGACAAGACCGTGGCGCTACTGGCGTTTTGTCCCTGGGGTAAGCGCGGGGTGTCCCTGGACGTGATGCGCCGTAGCCCCAAGGCCCCCAACGGGGTAAACGAGGCTATGGTGGCGGCCCTACTAACCGACGGCGAACGCTACGGGGTTGACCGGGTTTCGCTCAACTTTGCTATGTTCCGTTCCGTATTTGTGGACGGCATGGCGGTGAACGCCTCCCTGGCGGCTAAAACCATGGCTCGGATCATGCGTTTTGCCTCGCACTTTTGGCAGCTGGAGCAGCTGTATGAATCTAACGCCAAATACAACCCCAGCTGGTACCCGCGTTACATGTGTTACGCCGACGGCACCCAAGCCGCCCGCGTGCTACTGGCAGCTGGTCGCCTAGAAGGTTTCATCCCTAACTTTGAGCGCTTTGGCCGCGCCCACGTGGATAACAGCGCCATTATGGGTAGCGAATATGCAGCTCTGGTGGCCCAGCAGGTTGAACGCCACATTCAAGCGCAAATCCCCACCCGGCGTCTGTCGGCTGAGGATCGTGAACGCGCGGTGGCCCTGGAGCGCACTCTGGAGGCCAAAATTGACCCCTATCCCACTGGGGTTAAGCGCGGTATGCCCCCGGCCCACGCCCTAGTGCAGCCGGTGTTCCGCCAGTTGGCGGCAGGTGAAGAATCTATTGTGCAACTGCGGGTTGAAGGCCGCGTGGGCCTAGAACGTGACCACGGTGGGCTTATCTTCGTTGACCTGGTAGAGGGCTATAAGCACATTCAGCTGCTCTTTGATGCCTCAGAAACCGGCGCCCAGCTGGAAAAGTGGCGTTCACTGATTAACCGTGGCGACATTGTGGTGGTTTCCGGCCTAGCTATGCGTACGCGCACCGGTGAGCCCTCAATCCTGGTGCAGGGCTGGCAGCTGCTAGCTAAAGCCCTCACCGCCCTGCCGCGCGCCCGGCGCGGCGGACACGGCAAGATCACCATCCCGCTGGGGGCTAACGCCACCCGTACCCAGCAGCTGCTGGCTGACGCTAATGCCATTGAGCTGATAGCCCAGCGCTCAGCTATTGTTACTTCCATCCGCCACACCCTGGGTGAGCAGGGCTATGTGGAGGTAGAAACCCCAATCTTGCAGCCGGTGCACGGTGGGGCTAACGCCCGCCCGTTCATCACCCACATGAACGCCTACTCCACCGATGTTTATCTGCGTATTGCCCCGGAGCTGTTCCTCAAGCGCCTGGCTGTGGCCGGCATGGGGGCTATTTTCGAAATTGGCCGCTCCTTCCGTAACGAGGGTGTGGACGCCACCCACAACCCTGAGTTCACCTCACTTGAGGCTTATGTGGCTCACGGCGACTACCACACCATGCGCCTGTTAACTCAGCGTATCTTCCAAGAGGCCGCCATTAAGGTGCACGGCGCCCCGGTGGTGCTGCGTGCGGTGGGCACGCCCGGAACTGAAGGGCTGCCGGTGCATTCAACCCGTTCAGGGGTTGATTATGTGGCCGTAGATATTTCCGGTGACTGGCCGGTGGTGAGCGTGCATGAAGCTATTTCTAAGGCCCTGGGCCAGGAAGTAACTGTAGATACCCCGCTAGAAAAGCTACTGGAACTAGCTGAAGCTAACGACATTGAGGTGCCTGTGGCAGCTGGCAGTGGTGACGTGATTGGCGCGCTCTACGATGAACTAGTTGAAGCTACCACCACCAAACCCACCTTCTACATTGATTTCCCGGTGGAAACCAGCCCGCTAACCCGTCAAAACCGTCGCGACCCGCGCCTAGCTGAGCGCTGGGACCTGGTGGCTTGGGGGATGGAGCTGGGCACGGCCTACACTGAGCTAACTGACCCCGGTGAGCAGCGTAAGCGTTTCACCGCTCAATCTTTACGCGCTGCCGCCGGCGATCCGGAAGCAATGAGTTTGGATGAAGACTTCTTGCGCACCTTGGAATTGGGTCTTGTTCCCACCGGTGGTTTAGGGCTGGGAGTCGATCGCGCAGTGATGTTGATCACCGGGGCGACGTCTATCCGTGACGTTATTGCCTTCCCCTACGCCCGCCCACGCTAAAAGTTGTCAAGCCCATAAAATCGTAAGATTTAAGGCTTTACAATCAACTTGACCCTGCCCCAAGTGTTGAAGAGAGACTATGAGCCAAACCGCACTTCCCCAGCGCCCTAACTGCCTGGTATCTACCGGATCAATTCTGATTGACCTACCTTTGAAAGTTGCTCGCTTTCCCAAGGCCGGTAGTGCGGTAACTGCACTCTCAAACGGCGCCAAGGTGGGTGGTGGCTACACCATCGCCCGCGCTACAGCCAGCCAGCAGGTTCCCGTGGCCCTGGCTTCAACCCTGGGTACAGGCCCCAACTCTGCGCTAGTGCGTGCCTCCATGCTGCGCGACGGCGTCGATAACGTAGTTCAGGAGCTGGTAGGTGACATCGGCACCTGCACCACCCTGATTGAACCTGGCGGCCAACGCACCTTCATCACCACTGAAGGGGTTGAGAGTGAACCCCAGCTTGAGGATCTTGAAAAGCTGGAACTAGTGCCAGGAGATTACGTGCACGCCGCCGGCTATGACCTGGTGCACCGTCGTACACGTGAAGGCATAAGTCAGTGGCTTTCGGCTCTGCCCACTGGAGTACAGTTGGTGGTGGATTTTGGGCCGGCAGTGGTAGATATTGTGGACCAAATTTTACTTAAAATCATGGCCCGCGCCGACATTATTACCGGCAACCGTCGAGAAATTGACCAGCTACGCTCCCGCCTGGGGGGAGTGGACCTAATGTATCGGGCCGCCCCTAACGCAATGTTTGTTCGCCGCATCGGCAGCGCCGGCTGTGAGCTACTGCTACCCGATCACGGCCAGGACACGCTGGTGAGCGGTTACCCAATGTCTGTTACAGATACCACTGGCGCTGGCGACACCCACACCGGGGTGCTCATTGCCAGTCTGCTACAGGGCTACTCGGTACTGCAAAGTGCTCGCCGCGCCAATGCGGCCGCCGCCCTAATGATCAGCCAACGCGAAGATAACCACGCCCCTAGCGCAGAAGATATTAACCAATTACTGCGTGAAGCCGGCGACGTCGAATCTTTAGCGGCTATTTAAAAAATCTAGTTTTTAATACTGGGGTGTGTGTTTTACCCCTTGCATTTAGCTTTCGGCGTGCCTGTAAGCATGCCTGAGCTTGCGTCTATTAACGTCTAACTATCATGGCTAAGCGAAACTCTCCCTCTGCTGCTACCCCTGCCGCCTCGCGTTCACGGGGAGGTGCGTCGCGCCAAAATGCGCCCAGTGACGCTTCGCCCTACCGCCGCCTAGGCGGGGGATTTGCGCTGATTGCGCTAGGTGCCCTGCTTACTTTGCGTGAATGGCTAGGGATTTCTGGCAGCGCCGGCTCCCTACTGCACCACCTGGTGGCTTTCCCCTTTGGGGTACTGTCTCTACTGGCGGCCCCCATGGTGATTTGGGGCGGGATCGTGCTTATGCGTGGAAAACCGCTGAGCCCAACCGCCAGTCGTATTGCTTTAGCTGGGTTAGCTATCGCTTTTGCTATTGGCGCCCTAATCCAGATTTTTAACGGCAACCAGCCTTTTGACATTGACACCCTGGAACAAACCGGGGGAGTGTTTGGCTGGTTGCTGGGCTATCCGCTAGCTAAATTATTTTCTGCCGTAGGGGCGGTAGTGGTGTTGGTGCTGCTGGTGGCGTTCTGCCTGCTGGTGGCTTCAGGGCGCACCGCTTTTGACGTGTGGGAGATGGTGCGTGGCCAGGGCTTAGACGGTGGCTCTGCTTCTACTCACGACGACGTCGCCAGCCGCGCCCTGGAGCGGATGCGTTCCGTTTTTGGTCGCGACAGCGCCCAAGATTCCCAGCAAACCGCCGTCATGGATAGCTACGACGCCGATGAGGCCTTCCGCAGCGCCATCGACAAAGAAGACCTACAAAACACGGCGGTTATCGACACTCTAGACGAGCCCAAAGCCCCACGCCGCCCCAGCATGGCGGCTAAGGCCCGCCAAAGCCGCCCCGGGCGCCGTCGTAGTCAAGAACCAGACGTAACCAGCCCACGCGACATTGACGCGCCCTCTGAGGACGCCCCCACCCAGGCCACTGTGCCCATGAACACCGCCCAAACCGCTGAACTGGGCGATCTGGGACTGTACTCGCAGGCGGCGCGGCAAACCTCGGCGGCCACCGCCCCCACCGCAGCCACCGCTCCGGTAGTTTCCACTGCCGCCAGCGTGGGCGCTGAACCTGAATTCTCCATGCAGCTACCCGACGGGGGTACCTACCACCTACCCGACATGAGCGACCTGGTGGCCGGACGCGAACATGCCACGCGCACCCCCGCCAACGACGCGGTGGTCCAGGCCCTGCAAGACGTATTCACCGAATTTAACGTGGACGCCAAGGTAACCGGCTACACGCGCGGCCCGCAGGTAACCCGCTACGAGATTCACCGTGGTCACGGCGTTAATGTTTCACGTATCACGGGCCTAGAAAAAAACATTGCCTACGCGGTGGCCAGCGACGAAATTCGGGTGCTCACCCCCATCCCCGGCAAGAGCGCCATCGGTATTGAAATCCCCAACGCAGACCGCGAAATGGTGACCCTGGGCGACGTGCTACGCAGCTCGGTGGCACAAAACTCCACCCACCCGCTAACCGTGGGCCTGGGTAAGGACGTTGAGGGTAACTATGTGGTCACCAACCTGGCGAAAACCCCACACATGCTGGTAGCTGGGCAAACCGGTTCAGGTAAATCATCGTTTGTTAACTCCATGATCACCTCCATCATGATGCGCGCCACCCCTGAGGAAGTGCGCATGGTGCTGGTTGACCCCAAACGCGTGGAGCTAACCATTTATGAAGGCATTCCCCACCTGATCACCCCCATTATCACCAGCCCCAAGAAGGCTGCTGAGGCCCTGGAATGGGTGGTTAAGGAAATGGACGCCCGCTACGACGACCTGGCCTCCTTTGGGTATAAGCACATTGATGACTTCAACCGGGCAGTGCGCGCCGGCGAGGTACAGGCCCCGCCCGGTTCTCAGCGTCAGATCGCGCCCTACCCCTACCTGCTGGTGGTGGTAGATGAGTTGGCTGACCTGATGATGACCGCACCTAAAGACGTGGAAGCCTCAATTCAGCGCATCACCCAGCTGGCGCGTGCGGCCGGTATTCACCTGGTGCTGGCCACCCAGCGTCCAGTAGCGCAGGTAGTTACCGGTCTGATCAAGTCCAACGTGCCCTCACGTCTGGCTTTCGCCACCGCCTCACAGCTGGACTCGCGCGTAATTTTGGACCAAAACGGGGCTGAGTCCCTCACCGGCCAAGGTGACGCCCTCTACCTGGGCCCGGGTGCCTCCGCACCGATCCGTGTGCAGGGCAGCTGGGTTACTGAGAAGGAAATCCGCACCGTAGTTGAGCATGTTAAAGACCAGCTCCAGCCCAGCTACCGCGAGGACGTGATTGTCCCCGAAACTAAAAAACGCATTGAGGAAGAAATCGGTGACGACATGGACCTGCTGCTGCAGGCCGCCGAGCTGATTATCACCAGCCAGTTTGGCTCCACCTCAATGCTGCAACGCAAGTTGCGGGTAGGTTTCGCTAAGGCCGGGCGCCTAATGGACCTGCTCGAATCGCGTGAAGTGGTGGGCCCCTCCACCGGCTCTAAAGCCCGCGAAGTGCTGGTACCGCCCGAGCGCCTAGAAGAAACCCTGGCTTGGATTAAGGGCGAAGGTGACGCTCCTACCGACGACGACGCCCCTGGCGGCCCCGGTACGCCTGGGGATCGCGGCGACGGCTTTGCGGCCCCCGGCGCGGTTAGCGCCGCCAGCGTCAGCTCCTATGGGGCTACCGGGGCGTTTGCACCCAACCGTTACGCCACAGACCCGGTAGGTAGTTCCAACCTGCCTGAGAGTGAATCTTGGGATGACGACTCAGACTCTGAAGACTCCGAGGACGCCTGGAGCCTAACCAATCGCGGCCCCTCCTGGTAAGCGCGGCGCTAGCGGCGCGGGAAACTGCGTCAGGCGCGGGCATTTAGGCAACAAAAAAGCTGGCCTACGGGCCAGCTTTTTCATGCTTGCAGCAAGGCTTTAACGCGCCCGAGGCGGGCGGTAAACGCCTCACCCCGCCACCGCGCTTTAGGGAGCCAGCAGGGCTTTAAGGTCGATCTGCCCGGTGTAGAGGGCTTTACCCAGGATCACCCCGCATAAATTGGGGTGGTGGGCAGCCAAATCCTGTAGGGCAGCAATATCACCCGCGCAGCTGACCCCACCAGAGGCAATCACCTGCGCACTAGTGGCGCCGCTAAGCGCCCCCAGCAGCGGCAGGTTGGGCCCCGATAGGGCCCCATCACGCACCCGGTCAGTAACCACATAGGCGCCAGCCCCGGCCTCATTAAGCGCCGCCAAAATTGGCTCTAGTGGCCCCACCGGCCCGCCCTGGCCGCGCGGATGCACCACATAGGCGGCCAAATCCGCACTGGGCGCGGCGCTCGCGGCTGATACGTCCAGGCACACGTTTAGGTGCCTACCAAAGCGGCCCACTAAAGCCGTGGTGGCAGCTAAATCTTTAAGGGCACCAGCCCCCAGATTTACCCGCTTGGCGCCGGCTGCTAAAGCCCGCTCCACGTCGTCGCCGCTACTGACGCCACCAGACCACTGCACGCTTACGCCCGGGTGCAGCCGCGCCAAATCGGCGATAACCTGCCCCAAAAGCGCCGCGTTAGAGCCACGCCCAAAGGCCGCGTCCAAGTCAACCAGGTGAATCCAGTTAGCGCCCGCCTCCACCCAGCGCAGGCAAGCCTCCAGGGGTGCTAGGCCGGCGCCGGCGTCACCCCCAGCGTTAGTGCGGTGGGTGACGGCTAGACCATTGGCGACGTCGACAGCAGGCAGCAGCCTAAGCACGGCCCCGCCAACATCTGCACAGCCCCTAGTAGAGCTGGCGCAGTTAGCGGGCACAGCCGCGCCTGCTGAGCTGGCAGAGCCCGCCGAGCCAGCAGAGCTTGCCGAGCCAGCAGAGCTTGCCGAAGTAGCTGCGGCGGGGTCGGGGGAGGATGCAGCCACGGCTAGGCCTTGGTGGTGGCTGCGCACATGGAGGTGAAAAACTCACGCAGCTGAGCGCACAGCTCATCGAGTGGCTGGTTAACTCCCGGGGCGGTGGCCTGCAAAGCCGGGGCACCTGAGCGCTCCTGGGCGGAGACAATCTCTTCAGTGCGGGCAGCAATCATGCGCACAATCGCCGAGCCAGTAATGGCCCCATCGGCGCCAGCCACAATCGCGGCGCGCACATGCTTGGGTTTGGAAATACCAAAACCTAGCAGCACCGGGGTGGAGTTGTGCTCACGCAAGGTGGGCACAGCATTATTGAGCCCCTGAGTTTGGGCTTCATTCTCCACGCCAGTAACCCCCACGCGCGAAACGGCGTAAACATAGCCGCGTGCAGCCTCAGCTACCTGCGCTAACGTCTCCTCACTGGCTGAAGGCGGGGCAATGTAGACACTGTCAACACCTACGGCCCTAGAGGCGGCAGAGAAAGGACGACCCTCGCGGATGGGCACATCCGGGATCAGTACCGAATCAACTCCTGCCTTGGCGCAGCGCTCATAGAAGGCCTCCAAGCCCATAGCGATGGGGATATTGCTGTAAATCAGCAGGCCCATGGGCACCTGCGGGTGCTTGGCGCGCAGGCGGCTAATTAGGTCAAAACAGTCGGCAATGTTGATCCCACGGGCAAAGACGCGCAGGTGGGCTTCCTGGATGGCTACGCCGTCGGCAACCGGGTCAGAGAAAGGCAAACCTAGCTCTAAAGCGTCAGCGCCGGCAGCGATCAGCTCGTCAATAATGCGTTCGCTGGCCTCCAAAGTGGGGTCACCCAACATCACGAAAGGCACCATGGCGCCCCGGTTTTGCTGCTCGCAGGTGGCAAACATGCTTTCATAACGGCTCATTGATTTACTCCTTGCCCTTGGCGGCGAACGCGGCGTCTTGCTGGTGGGTGCGGTGGGTGCCGGTGCCCGCCTGGCCGTTAGCAACCAGGTCAGCGGCCCGCGAGACGGCGCCGTCGGTGGAGAAAGAGCCACCTAGACGCTCACGAATCTGGTCCAGATCCTTATCTCCGCGTCCGGACAGGCACACCAAAATGGTTTTCTCTTCATCCCCGCCTTCACGGCGGTTTTGCTCAGCCAGTTTCAGGGCGTAAGCCAGGGCGTGGGAGGATTCCATGGCGGGAATAATGCCCTCGTGGCGGCTAAGCAGCAAGAAAGCCTCAATAGCTTCCTCATCGGTGATACCCACATACTTGGCGCGGCCAGTTTGGGCCAGGTAGGCGTGCTGGGGGCCAACGCCGGGGTAGTCCAGGCCGGCTGAAACCGAGTAGGACTCCTCCACCTGGCCGTCATCGGTGCGCATCAGGAACGAACGCGCCCCATGCAGCACCCCAACCTTGCCCTCATTAATGGGGGCGCCGTGGTGGTTGGTGTTTAGACCCTCACCGGCAGGCTCGACGCCGTAAAGGGCCACTGCTTCGTCATCGATAAAGTCAGCAAACATGCCGATTGCGTTAGAGCCACCGCCCACGCAAGCCACCACCGCGTCAGGTAGGCGGCCAAGGCGCGCCAAAGTTTGGGCGCGTGCCTCGGTGGAAATAATGCGGTGGAATTCTCGCACCATGGTGGGGAAGGGGTGCGGGCCGGCAGCCGTACCCAGCAGGTAGTGGCTGGTGGCGAAAGTGGCAGTCCAGTCACGTAGAGCCTCGTTGACGGCGTCCTTAAGGGTGCCGCTACCAGCGGTTACGGGCACAACCTTAGCTCCCATCAGCTCCATACGCTCCACATTGGGGGCCTGGCGTACCACGTCGGTGGCGCCCATGTAAATGGTGCATTCGAGCCCCAGCAGCGCACACACCATGGCGGTGGCGGTGCCATGCTGGCCGGCGCCGGTCTCAGCAATCACGCGGGTTTTACCCATGCGCTTAGCCAGCAGAGCCTGGCCCAAAACCTGGTTACCCTTGTGAGCGCCGCCGTGCACCAGGTCTTCACGCTTAAGCAGGATGCGTGCGCCGCCGCCTAGTGGCAGGTTACGCAGCTGCGTAACCGGGGTGGGACGGCCCAGGTAGTTGTGCAAAAGATCGTTGATCTCAGCGATGAAGCTCGGGTCATCTACCGCCTCAAGGAAAGCCTGCTCAAGCTGGTCTAGGGCAGGAATCAGCAGCTCAGGCACATATTGACCACCAAACTCGCCAAAGTAGGGGCTGATGCGAGTGGGGGCGTCGGGGTCTAAAGTGCCCGCGCCAAGACGCTTAGAGGAGTAGGGGTGCCAGTCAATGGACTGGGCGTGAGCATCCAAACCAGCCGCGCCGGTAGTGGGCTGGCCAGCGGAAAGCTCCTGGGCGGCGGCGGCCGGGTCATCAGCGCCAGAAAGAGCCGATCCCACCAGCACCGCATCCACGTAGGGGGCCAGCAGTTCGACGTCGGCGCGCTCATGCACCCCAGACTCACCCACCAGCACCACGCCACGCGGGGCCAGGGGCGCCAAGGCGGCAGTGCGGTGCAGGTCAGTTTCCAAGGTACGCAGGTCACGGTTGTTAATGCCGATAATGCGGGCGCCTAGGCCGGCGGCGCGCTCCATCTGCTCAGCCTCATCAACCTCAGTGAGCACATCCAAACCCAGCTGGGCGGCCAGGGCCGCTAGCTGCGTGTAGGCCTGGTCATCTAGCACTGAGAGCATCAGCAAGATGGCGTCGGCGCCGTGGTGGCGGGCGGCAAGCACCTGGATGGGGTCAATGATGAAGTCTTTATCCAGCACCGGCTGGCGCACAGCCTTAGACACGGCGGTTACATCAGCCAGGTCGCCGTTAAAACGGTCGGGCTCGGTCAGTACGCTGATAGCGGCGGCCACGGGCGCATAAGCCTGGGCCAAGGCGGCAGGGCTGTAACCGTCAGAGACGATTGTGCCCAGGGTGGGGCTGGCAGCCTTACATTCCATGATCAGGGCCGGGCCGCCGGCGCGCGGGTGCAGCTGGCCGTCTTCACCCAAAGTGCGGGTGCGCAGGGCAGCCTCAAAAGAACGCTGCGAACGCTCCATGGTAGCGGCCTCTAGATGCCCATAGCGCTCATAAAGCTCAGGTAGGCGGGCTTTGCGGGCCTCTACCAGCGAGTCTAGAACGGTGCCGGTTTGCCGTAGACGGTCGGCAATAGGTGTGCGTACTTGACGCTGACTCATCGATTTACCTCTCTTAAATACGGCCCAGGCGCTTAGGCGCTTAGCTCACGTGCCTGCGTGACGATCTTATCTAGGTGGCTGGCTACCGTGCCGTTAGCGATAGCCTCTAGCGCGGTTTGTACACCCTGGGCGAGGGTGTCTGCCTTGCCGGTTACGTACAGTACGGCTGCGGCGCTGGCGGCGATGGCGTCGCGGTGAGCGGCCTGACCGGCGCCGTCGAACACGGCGCGAATTAGCTGGGCGTTAACGCTAGCGTCGCCACCAACCAGGTCAGCCACCGTGTAGGTGCCCAGGCCCAGCTGGGCGGGGGTGAGCTCATAGGCGGTGATTTCCGCTCCGCGTAGCTCACGCACCTGGGTGGGACCGTGCAGGGCGATCTCGTCTAGGCCCGAGCCGTGCACCACCAGGGCGTGGTCTAGATTGGCGCTGGCCAGGGCGCTAGCCATGTCGTCTAGCAGGGCCGGGTTACCCACCCCAAGCACCTGGGCGCTGAGCGGGGCGGGGTTAACTAGCGGGCCGATCAGGTTGAAAACGGTGGGGTTTTTCAGAGCCGCGCGCACGGGCGCCACATAGCGCATAGCCGGGTGGTATTTCTGGGCGAACAGGAAGCAGAACCCGGTGCTTTCCAACAGCTGCACGCTGGCCTGGGGGGACAGATCCAGCGGAATACCTAGGGTTTCTACCAGGTCGGCGGCGCCCGAGCGGGAGGAGACGGCGCGGTTGCCGTGCTTAGCTACCTTCACCCCCAGGCTGGCGGCCACAAGCGCACTGGCGGTGGAGATGTTGATTGTGCCCGCACGGTCACCGCCGGTGCCTACCACATCCACTAGGCCGCCCTGGCCCTTGGGGTAGGGGAAGTTCACGGCGGCGGCGCGGAAAGCCTGGGCGGCGGCAGCAATTTCAGCCGGGTTCTCACCGCGTGCGTGCAGGGCACCTAGGAAGGCGGCGATTTCAATCTCGTTAAACTCGCCGTTGGTGATGGCCGCAAATACTTCCACGGCTTGGCTTTGGTTTAGGACGACGCCGTTTAGCGCCTCACGTAGGGTGGCGGCGGCTTGGCTCATGGTTACTCCTTTTAAAAAATTGGTATTTAGCTTTTGGGGCGGGTGCTCAAGCCAGGGCGCTTGAGCACCCGGTTTAAGCGGCCGGCGTTTAGCTGGCGGCCGTTTACGCCTCTTGGGTTAAGAACGTGAACAGGGCGCTGATCAAAGTGGGCCCGGCGGGGGTGAGGATAGATTCAGGGTGGAACTGTAAACCCACTGCCGGGGCGCTGGCGTGACGCAGGGCCATAACCACGTCGTCGCGCGAGTGAGCCAAAGAAACCAGCTGCGCGGGGAGCTGACGTGCCCCCAAAGAGTGGTAGCGGGCCACATCAATCCAGCCGTAGGGGGCCTGCTCGCCGCTGCGGGGCGCAATCACGCAGGGGGCTAGTGGGGCAAACTCGGCGCCGGCTTTAGTCACCAGCACCCGGTCGGTGCGCCCATGGGTGGGGCCCACCGGCGCCACCTGCCCGCCGCAAGCCTCCACTAAAGCCTGGTAACCCAAGCAAATCCCCAGGGTGGGGATGCGCTGGTTAAGGGCGTAGACGGTTAGATCCATTAGGCACCCGGCTTCACGCGGGTGGCCCGGGCCGGGGGAGGTGATCAGCAGCGGACGCTGGCCCGCAGCCTTTTCAGCCTCGGTGGGCTCCAGGGCGGCGGTGAGCACAGATAGGGGGGTGGTGTTGCGGTAAACATCCACCTGGGCGCCGCGCGAAGTACACAAATCCACCAGGTTGTAGACGAATGAATCGCGGTTATCTAGGAAAACTACGCGCATGGCTCAGGCCTCCTTGCTCACTAGGTTGCGTTCAATACGCAGGGTTTTGCCTTGGGCGGCGGCAATTGCACGCAGCACGTTAGAGGCCTTGTGGGCGGTCTCGTCAGCTTCACGCTGGGGCACTGAATCGCTGACCACGCCCGCGCCGGCCTGCACAATTGCCTTACCGCCGCGCGCGAAGGCGGAGCGGATCACAATGCAGGTGTCAAGCTCGCCGTCGCCGCGCAGATAACCCACCGCGCCACCGTAGGAGCCGCGCCGGGTGCCCTCATATTGGCGGATCAGCTCGGCTGCACGCAGCTTGGGGGCGCCGGTGAGCGTGCCCATGGTCATGGAGGCACGGAAAGCATCCAGCGGGTGTAGATCACTGGCCAGCTGGCCGGTAACCTCGCTGACCAGGTGCATTACTCGCGAGTAGCGGTCTACACGCAGCAGCTGGGTGACTTTGCGCGTGCCCGGGGCGCTGATGCGGGCCACGTCGTTGCGGGCCAGGTCTACCAGCATCACGTGCTCTGCTACTTCCTTGGCGTCGCTGCGTAGCTCCAGCTCCAGGCGGATGTCTAGCTCATGGTCAATGCTGCCATCGGGGGCGAAGCCGCGCGGGCGGGTGCCGGCGATGGGGCGGATGACCACCTGGCCGGTTTTGGCGCTGTGTAGCAGCGAGGATTCGGGGGAGGCCCCAAAGAGTTCAAAATCGTTGGTGGCGATATAGAACATGTAGGGGCTGGGGTCAGCGTCGTGCAGGTAGCGGTAGGTTTGCAGGGGCTGGGGGCAGTCGATCACAAAGCCACGGCTGGGTACCACCTGGTAGGCGTCACCAATGGCGATGTGCTGCTGCATTTTGGCTACCAGCTCGCAAAAGTCCGCGTCGCTCATGGTGGGGTAAGCGCTAATGGTGTCCTCAGCCGCCTGCAGGGCCGACGCCGCCGGGGTGGCCTGGGCGGGTGTGGCTTGCTCTGCTGGGGCTGTTGCTTGCTGGGCCGACGGCGCCGGGGTGGCCTGCTGGGCCGGTGCGGCTTGCTCTGCTGGGGCCGACGGCGCCTGGGTGGGCAGCTCATTAATGGCCGCCTCCAGTGCGTCCATCTGCGCACTTAACTGGGCGGCGTCGAGCGAGGCACCAACTAGCTGGCAGGAGCCGGTGGGGTGATCCACCACCAAAATGATGCGGGCGTTAAAGAACAGGTAATCGGGGCAGGTGTTGTCGCCGTCGGCAACCGGCGGCAGGGACTCGTAAGTGCCCAGATAATCAAAAGCCACCGCCCCGGCAACCAGCGGCAGGTGCGGGTGAGCCACCACCTGGTCAGTCAGGATCCGCAGCGGCTCCATGGTGGAGCGCTCACGCAGGCGGGCGTGCTCCTCAGCGCTATCTTCAGCCACGCTAGGCAGGTGCAAAACCAGCTCGCTGTCGCTTTGATGGGTGACGGCAGAGCTAAGCTCCTGGGCCACAGCCTTAAGTGCCTGGGGGCCGTCGGTAGTATCCAGGGCTTTAAGGGTGACGCTGTCGCCACTGCAGGTGATCTGGGCGCTAGCTGCCAACACCGCAATGGTGGTCAGGTGCTGTTTGGAGGCAATATCGGCGCTTTCTAGCAGCACTGTGTTAGTGGGGCGAGAGCCATCCTGGACAGTGTCAACCAAACCTAGCTGGGCTAGGTGGGCTAGTAGTGCGCCGCCGTCGGCATGGTATTTAACCGGGCGGGTGAAAACCGTTGGGGTATTAGCCATAACATTCCTTCTTGCCTGCGGCGAGCCGGAACGTAAAAGGCTCGCCGCGAGGGCGAGCCTTAAAACTTAAAACGCATCACGAAAGTGGCTCACCCATTAAGGTAGCCACCACCAAGCACGGATCATGGATACGTTCTGCACGCGCTAAGCCTAGCATTCTTGTCGCCTAGGTAAAAACCTAAGTTTGTCAGGGCTATGCCCGTGGTGACGATCAGGGGGTGCGCACGGTGACGCTGAGCTGCGCCCGTGGTGACGATCAGAGGGCGCGCACAGTGACGTTAGCTATGCGTACTGATGCGAACAGGCGTTAGCGCTGGTAGACGATGCCCTGCTTGACGCGGGCCACCACCTGCTCGGCGTCGTCGCCCAAAAGCAGGCGGATAATCTCAAAACCCAGCTCAGTGGCGGTGCCCATGCCACGCGAAGTGATCAAGTTAGCGTCACGCACCACCGCAGCCTCACTCATAAGCGCCCCACCTGCGGCAATAGCATCCATGAAGCCGGGGTTGGCGGTAGCGTGGCGAGCCTGCAGAGCGCCGTGCTCAGCCAGGATAGAGGGGGCGGCGCAGATAGCGGCTAGGGGCTGGCCTGCGGCGCTACGACGGCGCACCTCGTCAGTGACCAGGGCGCTGGCACCCAGGTTCAGCGTGCCCGGCATACCGCCAGGTAGGAACATTAGGGCGTAGCTGGCGAGGTTAACCTGGCTGGCTAGGGCGTCACAGCGCAAGTGAATGCCGTGGGAGGAGGTGACCTCAAGCGAATCAGAGATGGACAGCAGGTCAGCGCCAATACCGGCGCGGAACAGCACATCAACCACCGCCAGGCACTCGACCTCTTCAAGCCCATCGGCCACCATCACGGCAACGCGCTTATCAGTTACCACACTTGCAGGGGTAGGCATGGGAGCCTTCTTTCTACCTAGAGATTATGCCTAATGTGCAGTCTAATACCTGATCAGCCCCGCAGCATGGAGGCGGGGCAGGGGAGGGGTGTAAGGAGGTGAGGAGACGCTGCGGTTCTGTGATCTAAGTCAATGAAGAGTGTCCAGCTGTGCAAAATAGTAGTGATGTGTGTGGCAAGTTGTCTGTTTGGTTGAGCGGAAGGAATGGTTTGGATTAAGGTTTAAGTAATCGTTCAGCCCGCCTCAACTTCGGTAGAGAGTGGGCTGGATCTCTTTTTGAGACTTGGGGTAATCGTGGCGAGTAAGCCGGTAAAGCCTGCAATATCAATTCCTGAGCACATTGATTTGTTACGTAATCGTGGCATGGAAGTAGATGCTGAACTTGCGCAACAATGGCTCCAATATGTTAGTTATTATCGGCTGTCAGGATACTGGTATCCCGCTCGGAAATTACTCTCTGACGGTGTTCGAAGTGATGTATTCTGGCCAGGAACGCGTTTTAGTGATGCGGTTGAGCTTTATGAAGCAGACCGGAAATTGCGGGCACTTATGCATGATGGTATGGAACGCGTTGAAATTGCTATGCGTACCCGAGTTGGGGAAGTGCTTATTGCTAAAGATCCCCTTGCCTACACTGATCAGCGGCGATTTCGTCAAACGTTTGATCATCAAAGATGGATGGAAACGCTTAATAGACGTATCGCTCGTGCAGGGAAAAGCAACGAGTCAATTAAGCATTATCAAGAGAAATATGATGGTCGTTATCCTTTTTGGGTACTGGCTGAAGTACTCGATTTCGCAGATATCTCACGTACCTATGAAGGTTTACCTGTTTCTGATCAGAGGATCATCGCTGAAAAGTTAGGTATCATTATCGATTTAGAAGCGTTGACGAAGAATCAGCGAGGTAAAGTTAAACGTCAGTCTCCTCTCGTGCCCTGGATGGAACAACTCACCATCGTTCGTAACTTTTGTGCACATCACGCGAGGTTATGGAATAAAGCTTTTATGCCAGCACCTACAACAGCATTGCGAACGCAGCCTCAATTTGCTGCACTCCCAGAAGGGGAAAGTAGGCGTGTATTCGGTGCTATAACTGTCATGGCTGGTCTTCTCCGAGTAACGTCACCTGGTACGACGTGGCCAGATAAAGTTAGCCACCTTATTCGTGATGACTTCTTACCGAATCCTCTTGTGAACCCAGATAGTTTGGGATTACCCAAAGACTGGAACGCCTCTTTCTAGTCGCTGTCTGTGCATTGTAATTCCTAGTTAGTCTCTGGGATAACAGATAAGATTCTCCTGGTTTAGCGGCTCTTCATAATTGAGGGTGTGGGGGTGGTATGCGGGGTTCGGCGTGTCGTGGC
>ERZ772956.1050-NODE-1050-length-19527-cov-2.520953_pt1 | contig 19527 bp, 12 predicted proteins | sample MGYA00580683_ERZ772956 | MGnify/ENA primary metagenome ERZ772956 (study PRJEB29015, sample SAMEA2738077) | human oral metagenome | biome: human oral; feature: human-associated habitat; material: saliva | place: China | collected 2212 ... | reverse complement strand
GCAAATATACAAAACTTTCTACAAACAGCGGTTTTTTAGCAAGAAATACGTCGCCACAACGCAAAGTGAGCACGGAAGGAAAATCTTTCATCGTTTTTCTTATCAAAAACTTCATGGCGCCGAAAAAAACTCGTATCTTCGCTTTGAGGGCTTACAAGCCGGCTTTGAATCTTCAAAGTCAAAAATTGAAGAGCCATTTACCCACGATTCTGCAACACGATCTATTATGAAATACGCCGAATACATAAAAAAAGTAGACATCACCAGCCTTTGGAGCGGCAGGAAGCACATTGTTTGGACCTTGCGTCCCGATGTAAACGTCTTGAGCGGAAGAAACGGCGAAGGAAAAACCACTATCCTCAACAAACTCGTGCATTATCTGCACGATGTACCGCAAACGGGCGAACTACAACACGTCACGCGACAAGGCGTGCGCATTGATTTTCATCCACAAAGCGCCGATTGCGTCCGCTATGACCTGATTCGCAGTTTTGATCGCCAGATTGTGCAGAGCGAGGCGCTTTCTAAGATCACGGACCAAAAGCTTTGGACCGAGCTCGATTGGCAATTATATCTCTTGCAGCGGCGTTATCTCGACTACCAGGTGAATGTGGGCAACCGCATGATAGCTTTGCTCACCAAGGGCAGTCCCGAAGCGCGCCAAGAGGCAGAAGAAGCCGCAAAGATCAAGACACGCTTCCAAGACATGATTGATGATTTGTTTGCAGAAACGGGAAAAACGATAGACCGACAAAGCAACGAACTGCAATTCCAGCAATACGACGAGACGCTCTCGCCCTACGTCTTATCCAGCGGCGAAAAGCAGATTCTTCTCATCCTCTTAACGGCCCTGACGGAGGACCGCCGGCCCTACGTGTTCTTTATGGACGAACCCGAAGCCAGTTTACACTTCGAGTGGCAAAAGCAATTGATCTCCCTCGTGCGCGAACTAAATCCGCGAGCGCAGATTATCCTGACCACACACTCGCCCGCCGTGATCATGGATGGTTGGCAAGACGCCGTCACGGAAGTATCCGACATTACGCTCAACGGACATAAGCATTAACAACTCCATCGTCGCGTCCTGTTACTCCTCTTACTGAATGCTTTATGGCCAAACGTCTTTCGCGCAATCTTAATTCCGACTACATTGCAGCAATGAATCGCCTCGACGGCAAGCACCGCCGGCGCAGGATCATTGCTTATGTCGAAAGTTTCGACGATGTCAGCTTCTGGCGAAACCTGCTCCAGCCGCTCGAGAGCGAGCATTATTATTTTGAGATTATGCTCCCCTCGCGCTCCTCTTTGCGCAAGGGCAAGAAGACCGTACTGCAAAACGAGCTGGGGCCGCAATTGGGTAAGTATATGATAGCCTGCGTCGATGCCGACTATGATTATGCCCTGCAGGGCGCAACGCTCACCTCGAAAATCCTATGTACCAATCCTTATGTCTTTCATACCTACGTCTATGCTATTGAAAACTATCAATGTTATGCCCCTTCGCTCCACGCAGCTTGCGTTATGGCCACACTCAACGACCACCATCTCTTCGATTTCGAGGCTTTCCTGACCGACTATTCACGGGCTATTTATCCCTTGTTCGTATGGAACATCTGGTGTTATCGCACCGGCTATTACCCGCAGTTTTCTATGCTCGATTTTTATCACATCGTGATGCTCACGCGTCTCGACTATTTTCACCCCGAGCGCACAATCGCAGCCTTACGTCGCAGAGTCAACGCAAAAATAGCCCGTTTGCAGCAGCAGTTTCCCGAAGCAAAATCCACCTACAAACCATTATCTGAGGAGTTGGAGCGCTTAGGCTTAGACGAAGACCATACATATTTATATATGCGTGGCCACGATTTGTTTGAAGGTGTCGTTGCGCCACTCTTGCAAGGCATTTGCGACACGCTACGCAAAGAGCGGGAGCGCGAAATTCACCGTTTGGCCGTACATTATACGCAAGAGCAAAACGAACTTGCCGGTTATCGCCACAGCATCCTCCCGATTGAAGATGTGCTGAGGCGACAGGCGGGCTACACGACTTGCCCGGCTTACCTCCGCGTGCAAGCCGACGTGCGCCGCTTCTTGCAATCCATCACGCCAACACCTCTACCGCCTGCCGAGGCTCAATCGGCGCCGACCGCTACAGATCTCCCACCTTCAGGCAATCAATCGGAAAAGTCTTAGGCCGGCCTACCGACAAAACAGGTCCGCCTACTCCCCTCCCCGACCCAATCGAGAAAGTAGCTGCCCCGATGGGCGAATCCTCCGCTTGGCAGCACCACCGCGAAGTGTCATCACGCCCCGACAAAACACGAACGGTCTATGCTTCCGTCTTTTTTAGGGTAGCGACAAACTGATTTTCAACGCACAACATTTCCATTTTGCACCGCCGCGCATCATCATTGACCGCGCGAAAAGTTGGCGCAGGCAGTTTTTTCTCACGATAAAAAAGGCTTCACCTCGTGAGAAAAAAGGTTTGCGCTCACGACAAAAAGGGTTTGCGCTCGTGATAGAAAACCTACAGAGCCGATCTTTGCCTGCCAAAAGCCAAAGGTGCGCACGCGCAGATCAAAACAGTGCAGTACGTAAACAAAGCAGCGGCCTACATTTTCACTGAAACGTAGGCCGCTTTAACGATACTGCGATCATCAAACGCGAAGAGGTGATTATGCGTAAGGCGTGCGAGAGGCGCGCCATAGATGCGGCTTGATGAAATGCAGCCGGCAGCATAAAAACCTGCCACTAAAGGCAGTTGTATTTCATTTTAAGCAGGCGCGAATCTTCTCCGGCAAAATGGGCATTGCACCATGCTGCGTGCAAACAAAGGCGGAAACGTCGACAGCCAAGCGATGCGCGAAATGGATGTCGCGTCCGCAAAGGAAGGAGGCGACAAAGGCGGCGGTAAAGGAGTCGCCGGCGCCTACCGTATCAGCCACTTCTATGCAGGGGGTGGGAAGAAAACTTTCGTCGACGGCCGTGAAGACGTAACTACCTTGGATGCCGCAAGTCAAAACGACGATCTTGATAGAGAAATGCTCGGCCAACTGGCGACAACGTTCAGCAATGCTGCCTTTCAATTGGAACAAATGGGACACGATTTCAAGTTCCTCATCGTTGATCTTTAAGATATTGCAGGCCCTAAGCGAACTTTCGATAACGCCGGCACTGTAGAAGTGTTGGCGAAGGTTGATATCGAAAATTTTGCAACTCTCCACGGGCATTTCTTCCAAGAAGCGGCTGATCGTGCGCCGAGATACATCGCTACGCTGTGCGAGACTGCCAAAACAGAATGCGACGGTATCGCGCGCCAACTCCTTCAAACTGGGCGTAAAGGCGATGTTGTCCCACGCCACCCCTTCAAAGATCTGGTAAGAGGGGACGCCCGCTTCATCAAGCGAGACCTCGACGGTTCCGGTTGGGAAGGGAACAATCTGCAAACTGACTTCTAAGCCTTTATCAGCCAGCAATTGTTGAGCCAGGCGGCCTAAGTCATCATCACCCAAAGCACTTACGACGCAGCTACGCAGCCCCAGTTGGCGGGCGTGGTAAGCAAAGTTGGCGGGAGCGCCACCTAAGGCGGCGCCGGCGGGGAGAAGATCGAAAAGAACTTCACCCATACCTACAACATACTGATTATTCATATCTCGTCTCTTTAGTTTGTGATTGCTATGCAGGATACCATTCGCCATCGTCCTCTTGCTTTTGCGGATTTTCCTTTTGCGGAGTATCCTTTTTCGGCGTTTCAGACTGCTTTTCTTGGGTCTTGGTCTCTTTCTTTTGCGTCGGATCAGTCGTCTTTTGCTTTGCAGGCTGCTGCGGCTTAGTCTTGGCCGGCGTCTTCTTTGTCGGCGTGCCCTTCTTTTGCTGCTTCGCCGGCTGTTGCTTAGCCGGTTCTTTAGCCGGCTGTTGTTCTTCTTCCTGCTTTACCGGTTTCTCCGTCTTCGCGGGCGGATCGTCCGGATAGCTATCATCATCTTCGGGAACGACAGGCGGTGGCGGAGGCGTCGGTTCTTGCTTCTGCTTCGCGGGTTCAGCCTTCGGATCGGCCTCTTGCTTATCCTTCGTCGGCTCTTGCTTATCTTGCTTTTGCTCAGTTTTATCCTTAGCGGGCTCTTGCCTATCCTGTTTTTGTTCGGTCTTATCCTTCGTGGTCTCAGCCTTGTCCTTCGACGGTTCAGTTTGATTCTGCTCAGGTTCTACCTGACGCGCCTCCTTCTTCGACGCCCTCTCAACAGAATTCACGTTGTCTTTCTCGGGATAACTCTTATCTGTATCGGAGATAATTACAGGCTTTGTCGCAACGGAATCGACCTTTTCGGTCGGCAAACCGGGTTTTGCAGTCTGCAAACTATCTTTTTGGTCCGTCTGTTTCACAACTTTAGGATAGATCGGATTGATCTTGTCTTCATAACGCTGACTGCCGGGCGCATAATTCTCATCCAGCGGCAAATCAGTATTGAGTTTAAGCGGCGCAAACGCCTTGTCGTAGAACCGCTGATAGTCTACGAAGCTGAAGACACGAGGTATCAGCGCTAAATTCTCGTCTGAAATCAGATAGACGTGGGCACGACGCAACTGGTTAGCCAATGCCGGCGACTTAAATACGCTTTGTGCGTAACGGTGGGCCTCATCAAAACTTCTAAATCCGCTTACGGAGAAGGTAACAACATTGAGCGTGCGACTGCGTTCCTTATCGGCGCTCTTACCTTTCAGGTTGTAGAGCTCGCCGGCGTAGAGCGCGATATTTTGCTTCGATATATCGAAATTGCGAACGTAGAAATTGGAGAAATTAAACTGGGCTAAATCGTACAACAAACGGTTGTCATCGAGCGAATCGCGGACGTAGGCCACCAAGAATAAGAAGTTGGCGCGTCGGTTCCCATTAAACGTAGGCGCCTTTCCGTTTTTCGTCGCGCTCAAAGAGTCGTTCGGCGCATTACGAAGCGCCCATAGGCCGCCGAAATCCATACCGCCGGATCCAACTTTTCGACCGGCTTGCAGGCCTTTCACGATTTGTTCCGCCATAGGTTGAAGTTCGCTCTTCGGATACTGCTTGACGAGCGTCGACAACGCGTCTTCAGCCGGTTTGTATTCGCCTCGGTTCAAGCGCGTCAAAGCCTGAACGAACAAGAACTTGTCGCGGTTTGCCCCATCCGGATATTTCTGCGTCGAGCGTTCGAAGTTGGCGCCGACTGTCGCGAAATCGCCCTTCCGGTACGCATTATAAGTAGCGGCATACAAGGAATCTTCCAACTGCACCGCAAATTGCGCATCGTGCAAATAGTTTGGATCTTGCAAGCGCTTGCTAATCGCGCTGTCGGGGAAGTGTTCGACGAGCAGACGTTTGTATTGCTCAGCCTCAAGCGGCTTCTGCCAGCGCATATACAAGAGATAGAGCTGATAATATGCGTCGTGCAATCGATCAAACTTAGGATAGTGGCGCACAAGTCGCTCCAGCGTGCGCGCAGCCAAGGGAAAATCGGTCAAATCATCCTTCTCAATGACGCCGGCATTGTAGAGCGCGTTCTGCAAGATTAAGTTTGAGGCCTCCTTTGCCTCTTCCGTGAAAGGAAGTTGCTTTAGATAATACGCCCGATTGTGCGGATCGTCCTCCGGTTTTAGTTTTTTTTCGTCCGTATCCGCAGCCAAGGAATCAGCAGCCTGACTCAAACTGTCGGCATTTGGATTCACTTCGCCGTTGGGTCCAAGGAAAGCGCCGGCGGCCTTTTGCGAGCGGCGCCAATAGTCTTCATTCTTACGCCGCCCCCATTGCCGCGCGAAATCTTGCTTACCCTGCGCTACGAGCATCGGGTTATAAAAATAGAAGGCCTGACTCTGCGTCGAGCGCCTTAAGCTCGGCCGCAACGGCGTTTCACTTGCAAAATCCGATCCCCCATCCTGCTGCCGTTCTGCCTCAGCTTGTTCGCGGCGCTCCGCGGCTTCTTTCTTTTTCAAGGCAGTTATGACGCGGTCTATCGCAGCATTGCGCTCTGATTCCGGAGCTACGGCCAAGGCCTGCAAACTATCCTGCAACTGTATCGCACTCGTATGCGGCACGAGTTTGTCCAAAACCTTCGTGCGCTTTTCTGTCAGTTCGTAGTCCGCACCTTTTTTATCTATCAACGTAAGTGCCTCCGTGTAGCACCCTTGCGCCAAGTCGAAGCGCTCACGATCCCAATACAATTCGCCGAGTCGCAACAAGAGCAATCCCTTTTCAGGTCCCGCTTTCGTCGCTTTCGTTCGCCCATGTTCATACGCCGTGATCGCAGCTGTCGTATCGCGTCGAGCCAAGTAGATATTGCCCATTGCATAATAAACTTGGTCGAGATAATCTTTGTTCTTATCGGCCCGCGCCATTGAGCGGAGGCGTCTGATCATCCCTTCCGAAGCGGCGCGCGTACTAATCGCCGGCAGGCGGTCTGACGGACTGCGGAGCGAATCCGATTGGCCGACAGGGAGGGCTTGAAAAGCGACCACTTCAGTCTGTAGAATGCGGGCGTTGAAGGCTAATTCGTAAGGCGGACTCAAACTAATGCAGCGCCCCAAGGCTTTATAGGCTTCGTCGTTGCGGCCCTGCTGCCGGCAGAGTTGGCCCAGCAAATAGTAGAGGCGAGCTTTAAGTAAACGGCGTGGTTCGCGCTTTGCAGCAAGTCGGAGTCGCGGCAAGGCCTCCGCATAGCGCGCTTGGCGCAAGAGGAGATCAGCCTGCGTCGTTTCAACCTCGCGCTGCAAGCGTCCGGGTATGGAGTCGCGGTGCAGGCGATTGAGCGCGTCCTCCGCATCATAGAACCAATCGAGTTGGGCATAGCAGCGCGCCATCCACAGGCGGGCTTCGTTGGCCACGATGGGTTCGGCGGCGTATAAGCGTGTGATGTAAGAGAAGGTAGATGCAGCTTCGAGGAAGTCGCCTTTCTGAAATTGCGCCTTGCCCATCAGCAACCAAGCATTTTTGAGGAAGGGGTTAAACTCCTTACGCTTCAAGTAAGCCTTCATTTCCTGCGTGCGAGTCTTATTGGCATTCAAGAGGGGCTTACGCTTGATCGAGTGGGTTCGAATCGCTTTTTCGCACTTCTCAATGGTGACGTCAAACTGCCCGCTCCCGGCACTTCGCGAGGCTTCATTGCCCACGAGAAATACGGGCAGGAGTTTGGTATAATTGTCTTTGTTCGTATTTTCCTTTGATTGCAAGCCCTCTTTGTAGGCTTCGTGGCCATTATAATAGGTATTGTATTTCGTCGTAAAGGATTGCCAAAAACGCGTGCTTGCCGTGTTCTCCTTCGTTGAGCATCCAACGAGAAGAACGACCAATATCAAGAGCGCTATAATCTTTTTCACCTTACGAACAACGAGGGTTGATGACTATACTAACTTATTTTCCTTGTTTTTATTGCTTTGATAAAGCGACAAAGTCCGTATTGCAGGATCATGCAGATCGTAATGCACGCCCCGCCGGGCAGATTTTGCAGGGCGGCGCCCCATAAGCCGCAGACGATGCCGGAAAAGGCAAAGAGACCGGCGCAAAGCATCATACTGCGAAACGTGCGGCAGAAGATGGCGGCCGTCTGTTGCGGCACTGACAGCAAAGATATGACCAATACGATCCCAACCATACGCAGCGAAACGACGAGCGTGAGCGCCATAAACAGGATCATCAAGGCCTCGATCCATCTGACGGGCAAGCCCTGCGTGACGGCGAAATCGCGATCATAAGCTATGGTGACGATGGGCGTAAGCAGGAGGCCGAAGAACAGGCCTACGGCAACCACGAGCAAAAGCAGGAGCCAGAGATCTTCGTGCGTGATGAAGAGGATATTGCCGAAAAGATAGGAGGGCAAATCGGTCATAAAGCCGGGCGTGAGATAGGCGAACAAGATGCCCAAACTCATACCGAGCGTCCAAAGCATGGCGATGGCCGCGTCCTCGCGCACATTGCGCCGACTGAGAAAATCAATGCTATAACCGGAAAACACGGCAAAAAGCGCAGCACCCAGCAGCGGAGAGAAGCCCAGATAAGCACCCAAACCCACGCCGCCGAGCGAAGCGTGGGCCATGCCGCCACCAACGATCACCATGCGGCGCGTGACGACGTAAGTACCGACCATCGCGCAAAGGATGCTGACGAGCAAGCCGCCAAGGAGGGCATTTCTGAAAAACACGTATGCTAATATGTCTGCCATTCAGCCTTCAAAGTTAGGTAAAGCACACAACACGACCAATTCTTTCTCTCTTTTCTTCGCGCCAAGGCGTCGGCCGAAGCGGGACGACAGCGCATCAGCGTCGGCTTATGAACGCGGATAAAGTATTGGCGAAGAAAGCCGTCTGCGGCGGCGCGGAAAAGATTGCAACCGGCCCTGCAAACGCAGCGATTTGTGGACTTGTATAGTTTGATAATGAATCGAAAATGCAGCCACCAGCGATCGTTTGCTGGGAGCAAACCATCGTTTGGTGGGAGCAAACCATCGTTTGGCGGCAGCAAACCATTGTTTGGCGGCAGCAAACGATACAGCGTCGCGACATTGACGAGTCGTTGGCGGCCTGTCAGCAAGGAAAAACAAACTGCGTCCACGGGCAAATGCCACGCCGGCAACTGTAGCCGCACTTTATCGGCGGGGAGTTTGAGCAGAACGTAAAAAATAATGTATCTTTGCAAGACTTATCCAAGCTTGGTAATTTACAAGCGTATATTTAGAGAAATGGAACACGACAAAATAAAACGCGGGAGCTATCTGCGCAAACCGCGCTGGCTCTATAGCAAGATAGAAGGCGGAGAAAAGTTTAGCTTCGTCGAAAAAACGGTAGAGGAAAACGGACTGCATACGATTTGCTCCAGCGGAAAATGTCCGAATAAAGGGCACTGCTGGAAATGTGGTACGGCTACGTTTATGATTCTCGGCGACCGCTGTACGCGGGCCTGCCGCTTCTGCGCCACGCTTACGGGCCGACCGCTTCCGCCCGAACCGGAAGAGCCGGAAAAGGTGGCACACAGCATCCAATTGATGGAGCTTAAGCATTGTGTGATAACTTCCGTTGACCGCGATGACCTCCCCGACAAGGGGGCGGCCCACTGGGCTGCAACGATTCGCGCCATACGGGCGGCCAATCCGGATGTGGTGATTGAGGTCTTGATTCCGGACTATCGCGGCGAGGAGCTACGCACCGTATTGGAGGCGCGGCCGGACATTGTAGGCCACAATCTGGAAACCGTGCGCCGCCTGACACCGTCTATCCGCAGCAGGGCGACGTATGAGAACAGTTTGGGTGTCTTGCAGGAAGTGGCGGCCGCCGGATTTTTGGCCAAAACGGGCATTATGCTGGGCTTAGGCGAAACGCCGGAAGAGGTGGAGGAACTCCTGCGGGATGCGCACGCTGCCGGTTGCCGTATGATTACGATCGGACAGTACTTGCAGCCCGGTCCGGCGCAAGTTGACGTCAAAGAATACGTACACCCTGATCAATTTGCGGCATATAAAGATTACGCGCTCAACTTAGGATTCGACAGTGCCGAGAGTTCGCCGCTCGTGCGCTCGTCTTTCATGGCCGAACGCTCGTTCGTGGAAATGCTGGTTAAGAAAAAGCGTCAAAAGGAAGCGGAACAAGTATAGCAAGATTAGTTGGCCGCTCTTCCCGTTTCATTATTGGGCCTATAAAAAGCCGGGGTTTGCTTGAAGCAAACTCGGCTTTTCGCTTGTTTATCTGCGTCGGCAGCAAGGGCTTTTGCCCCTTGCTGCGCGTTTAATCTTTCGCTTCGGCCTGACGCTTGCGACGTAAGCGTAAGGCGATGAGCAGCAGGAGGACAAAAATCACAGCGATGGCGCTGAAAGCAATCGCTTCTGTCACGGAAATGCTCGTCGGGCGATATTCCATCACCACAAGATGCTTGCCGGCCGGCACTTTCAAGGCGCGCAGCAAGTAGTTGACGCGGCCAATCTCGACGGGCTGACCGTCGACCGTGGCCTTCCAGCCGGGATAGTAGATTTCGCTAAATACGATCAAACCGCCCTTATCGCTGGTCACTTCATAGCGCACTTCATTTGGCTTGCGCTGCGTCAGACGAACGCTGCCGGTGCCTAAAGGCGAGCCGTCGAGCGCGGTGCGAAAGCGCTTGTCGGCCACGGCCGTGTGCTTCGTATCCAAACGCTTGAGGGCAGCAATCTCTGCATCGGGCGTGTCGACATATTTCACGTCAGTCACGAACCAAGCATTGCCGTTCGCATAAGGATTCTGAAGGGCCTGACCGGCTTGCGCACCGAAGATGATCCATTTTGCGTTGAGCATATTCAAAACCGGCGCCAAACTATCGCCCGGTACGCGCTGCATATCGCCGCCCGCCATATTGACTGCGCCTAAGAAGCCTTGCAACTCATCATTTAAGCAGCGGTCGATCAGGTCTTGATAGCGGTGCAACTTGGCGGCATTGTAACCACCGATGCTCTGGAAGAAGTAGGCCGTGCGGTTGCTCGTCTCGTTAAACGGATTACCCTCGCTGAGGTTCAATACGCGGAAGTCGGTTTTATCCTTGCGCACGACGTCTTCGGCCGCGGACGGGGTCAACGTTTGCATTTGTACGGGATCGGTAAAGGAGGCGTCGTTGAGGTAATGTTTGTCGACTTGCCACAAATCAAAGAGGCAAACGACAAACAGGCCAACGCAAAGCATCCAAGACTTGATCATACCGCGCAAATAAAGCCACAAGAGGCCGATACCTACCAATATAATAAGGAGCGAACGCAAAGCTGAAGCAGCCAAAATGGCGTGGTGCATATCGGAAATTGCGCCGCGGTAACTATTGACAAAGTCGAAGCCTAAGGCAGAACCCATCGCGGTGAGTGCGGCATCGTCTTTCGCGCTGATACAATCGCCCGCAAGACTCGGGAATAGCCACAAAAGCAGGCAGAGGCCGGCCGTAAGGGCTGAAGCGACGGAGAAAGCAATTTTGCCGCGCTTTGTTCCGAAGACGTCGGCGGGACTTTTAATCAGGCGGGCCAAAGCTAACATGGCCAACAAAGGAATGGCAAACTCAGCCACGACGAGTGCCGAACTGGGCGTGCGGAATTTGTTGTAAAGCGGCAAATGATCGATACAGAAATTGGTAAAGGCGGGATTGTTATGGCCCCACGCGAAGAGGAAAGAAAGCACGGTGGAAGCCAAAAGTGCCCACTTCAAAGGCCCACGGACGAAGAAGAGGCCAAAGATAAAGAGGAAACAAACGAAAGCGCCAACATAAACGGGGCCAACGGTGAAGGGTTGGTCGCCCCAATATTGATCTAATCCGGGCGGAGTGACTTGTTGTCCGCTCTTGGCCGCAATTTCCTGGAAGCGGCCTGCGGCCTGATAAAAGCGATCATAGCCGTTGAGTTCGTCAGCATTGGGACGATCTAAAATGCTGCCGGAACCTCCGCCGTTAAAATCGGGAACAAGCAACGTAAAACTTTCGCCTACGCCGTAGCTCCATTGGGTAATGTAATCGCGATCTAAGCCGCCGTTCGTCGCTTGTGCCTTCTCGGGCGTCAGCGGAGAGAGTTCGGCGGGGCCACGCCTAGACAGTTTTGAGTATTCGTAGGTATGATATAAGTTGGAAACGTTAGCTAATAAGCCCACAACGCCGGCTAAGAGAACCACGCCCGTAGCTTTTGCCCACTGAGGTAGGGCCTTGCGGCGCGCAGCATCGATGCCGTATGCCAAGATAAGGAAGAACATGACAAAGGCAAAGTAGTAGGACATCTGAATGTGGTTGGACATAATTTGAAAGGCGGTAAAGAGCGCCGTAACAAAAGATCCCCAGAGTAGCTTTCCACGATAGCAGAGTATAACGCCGGCAATCGTGGGCGGAATAAAGGTCAAGGTCATCACTTTCCAAATGTGCCCCGCCGCAATAATGATGCAGAAGTACGAAGAAAAGGCCCAGACGATCGCGCCCAAAGCCGCCAGCCACGGGCGGAAATTGAAGGCGCGCAATAATATGTAGAAGCCCAACAAAAATAGGAAGAGATAGAGTACCGGTCCTGAAGTAAAGAGGCCGTAAGCCTTAGCAAAGAATCCCAAATACGAACTCGATTCATAGGCCGGCGCGATCTGATAAGTCGGCATTCCGCTAAAGAGCGTGTTCGTCCAGCGCGTCTGCTCGCCGGTTGCAGCCACGTATTCTGCATTCTCACGCCCTTGCCCCACGGAGGCCATCGCGTCGTGGCCGCCCAAGACCAACCCTTGGCTAATCGGCGTCATGAAATAAGTAAAAGCGATCACGAGAAACAGCAATACAGCTATCGCGTCGCCGGAAATTTTCTTCAAGAAAGTATTCATTGTCGTTTTATTTTTTGACTGGGTTAAGGGCGATCGGCCCTGCGCTTGCAAAAGTAGCAATTATAATCGGCGCAGGCGCTACTGTACCCGAAAAAGGCCCATCTTTATGGCCGAAAGCGGCCGCCGGCGCTTAGCAAGATGCCACAGCGTTATCGGAGGTCAAGCCTTCGACTTACAAACGTCCGGTAATGACCTCTTCGTACAAATCGTGCATCCGGCGGGCCAAGGCATCGGGCGAGAAAGTCGTTTGTGCGTGCTCCAAACCGCGCGTTATCATCGTCCGACGGCGTGATTCGTCATTGACAACGACTTGCAACGCAGCCGTCAACTCCTCAACGCTGTCGGGCGCAACGTATAAGGCGGCGGGGCCGCCTGCTTCGGGCAAACTCGAAACGGAAGTGGTCACGACGGGGCAGCTACTCAGCATCGCTTCGACCACGGGCAGGCCAAAGCCTTCGTAGAAAGAAGGATAGACGAAGGCGCGCGCACAGCAGTAGAGCGCTTGCAGATCCTCGTTGTTCCGAATGTGGGGCAAGAAGCGTATGATAGCATCCAAATGGTGCTCAGCCACATACTTCCGCACCTCGGCTTCGTATTCGCGGCCTCGTCCTACGATCAAGAGCGGCAGGCGGTCGGCGGCGGGGAGTTGCTCTACGGCTTTCACCAAGCCGAGCAGATTTTTGCGCGAATTGATGGCACCCACATATAATAAATAATCCTGCGGCAAATCCTCAACCGCCACGCGGGCAATCCTGCGCGCCATTTCGGGTGTCGGAGGATGATAGAACAAAGGTTGCGCAGGCTGATAAACCACACTGATTTTTTCTTCGCCGATGCCGTAATACTGCATCACGTCGCGCTTTGTAGACTCGCTAATAGCCACGATGCGCGTAGCGTAGCGGCAAGCGTAGCGCGCTTTGAGGTCATAAATGCGCCGATCAATCGCATGATACATTTGCGGAAACGTATGCCAAGCTACGTCGTGCATTGTTACGACCGAGGGGATGCGCCGCCGCACCAAGCCGATGGGCAATTCGTGACTCAAGCCGTGAAACAAATCGACGCGATCTTTGGCCGCGCGGCCGGCCAGGCCGAAAGTGCGCCAAAAACCTCCCGGAAACAAAGCCCCCGGGCGCACAACGCGGCAACGATTGCGCCGGATATAAGGCTGCGTCTGCTCCGTAGCGCGCACCTTGGGCGTATAAAGCAGGTGCAAATCTTCAGGATAGTTTTTCAATTGTCCATCCAGCAGCGTCCTACTGTAGTTTCCCAGTCCGGTAAAGTTGTTAAACAGCCTCTTGGCGTCGTAAGCAATTCTCATAAAGTGGTTTTCAATCGCGGACGAAAATACGCTAATTTAAGTTTTTAGCCAAATAATTTGGCCGTTTTTACGGCCTACGCTACTTTTGCCCTCACTTAAATGCGCCGCGTGCCCTTTCCCGCTATGCTCCTTCTGACGAGGCGCGCGCGAAGGCCTTACGATCACCCATTTTTGAATCATTTACGCAAGACATTGAAAATTCTGACGAATCCCAAGATTGACGCGGCGCGTCCTTTTATGGACCGCATCGTGAGCGAGTTTGAAAACGGACGCAGTTTGCGCGAAAGTCGCAACAGCATACGCGTATGCGTTTTCGAGGGAGAAGAATTTAACGTCAAGCGCTATGGGCGTCCGCGCGGCTGGCGCAAGCTGGTCTACTCGCTCTTTCGCACGCCGAAAGGCTTGCGCGCCTATACGTATCCGGCGCGTTTGCTGGCGGCGGGCATAGAAACGCCGGAAGCGGTCGGGTATCGGGAAGAGCGCGAGGGACTTTGGCTTACGAACAGCTATTTCGTAAGTAGGCAATGCCCCTATTCGCGGCGCTTCTACGAGTTTGCGGAAGTGCAACTCACGCCTGAGAATATGGAAATCATCGCGCAATTTGCCGCCTTGGCAGCTCGCATGCACGAGCAAGGCATCTTGCATCGCGACTTCTCACCGGGCAATATTTTGTTTGATCAAGTGGAAGGCAAATGGCGCTTCTCTTTAGTCGATACAAACCGGATGTATTTCGGGCCGGTAAGCGTGCGCCGCGGCTGCGAAAACTTCGCCCGTCTGTGGGGGCAGACCTGCTTTTTTGAATCGCTCGCCTTGAAATATGCCGAGGCGCGCGGAGCGAATGCGGCCGACTGCTTGAAATGGATGTTGGCAGCCCGCAAAAAATTTTGGTTGCGCTATATTCGCCGCCACGGCCGTCCCTTTGCCATTGACCTCTGAGGCAAAGGCGTAAGCGAAAGGTGCAACGCCGACAATTCCTTTTCTTTTTTTCTTAGCCTAACGATGCGTTTAAATAATCGTTGGAAACTTTTCTTTTGTCGACAAGTTCGACTACGGCGCTGTATATAGCTACTGCATCTACGCCCAATGGGATTGCGGATGCGACACTCTCACTTCCTTTTTCTTCTGACTTTACGACGCCACACGTCGATTCTTTCACCTGAGGCGGCAAGGCTCTTTTGGGGGACACGGTCGCGGCAATGGTGTGCAAAGGTTGGACTTTGCCACGCGCGGCAACGCGTATGTTCAGTCTCTCCATCCCACGATTTTAGTTTACGCTCACGAGCGTACACCTTTTTTATCGTGAGCGCAAACCTTTTTTATCGTGAGCGTACACCTTTACGCTCGTGAGCGCAAACGCGGCAGGTCCGTTTCGGCGAAAAATAGTTGGGAAAGTATAGGGGCGTTATCCCACGCAAAACATAGCGTTTCGGCGCACTAAGCAATGCTTAGACGGAAAGTGGGCGATGAAGTGTGGCAATGCCTCGAACGAAAGAGAGAGAGCCGGCTTGTGCAATAGGACGCAGGCCGGGAAATATGGAGAATAGAGGGGCGAAAAGAAGTGTTCGTTTCACCTAAAAAGAAAGAAGATGGCGCCGTGCCGAATGGAGGCGGTGCAGACTTTCGGCGGCGTATAAAAGGCGGCGAAAGCAGCATTGGTAACCGAAAGTGCAACGGCTGAAAATAAGAGAGGGAGACGGCGACGGCGGGACAGGCTTAAGGGGCAGTCATCGCTTCGCACACTTTATCTTGGAAGCGGTGGGCTACCGACTGGCGCAAGATGCCTTGATTCATAATGGCAAAACAGAGGATATGGCCGTTGGGGGCTTTGCAATAGCCCGAAAGGGTGCTGACGCCTTCCAAGGTGCCGGTCTTTGCGGAGACGTTAGCGTAAGCCGGACCGGAGGTCATACGTTTGCGCAAGGTGCCGTCGACGCCGGCAAGCGGAAGCGAGGGTTGCAAGTGCAGAAAGATGCCTTCGTGGGTATAGGCGTAGCGGAGAAAAGCGGTCAGCAGGCGGGGGGAGGCGTAATTGTATAAACTGAGGCCGCTTCCGTCGGCAAAACTGAAATCGGCGGGCGCGAGGCCTTGATGGCGTGCTAATTCTTTAATATATGCCACGGCTTGTTTGCGGCCGGCATAGGCTTTTCCGCTGTGGGCGGCCAACTGATAAAAGAGTGCCTCAGCATAAAGGTTGTCACTCTGCTTCATCATGCGGAGCAATATTTGATCAATCGTATGGCTGCGCACGGTCCAGAGCGATGCGCCGGAAGAGATGCGCCCCTCGATCAAGCTGCCGGCAAGCCTGATGCCGGCGTCTTTCAAAGCGGCTGAGAGGGCTGCGGTAAAGTTGTCGCGCTGATTGTAGAGTAAGGGGGTGAGCGGGGGATTATCATCGTCCCAACACCATCCCCAACCTAAACGGGCGGAGTCTTTGAGGGAGAGATCTAAAATGACGTCGCCGGCAATGGCGCGCACGCCTCGTGCATTCAAGGCGTGGATCAAGGCCCAGAGATCGTCGTGGCCGAAACGGGGGTCGAAACCACCCTTGATGTAGATGTTGCCTTCGAGCGTTGAGTCGTTGATGCTCCCTTCGCCGTAGAGCGAGGTGCGAAAGTTGAAGTCGGTACCTAATTGTGAAAGGGCCGTCACGGCGGTGATGACTTTCTGGTTGGACGCAGGACGCATCAGTTGGTCTGCACCAAAAGCCAAGATGGTGCTGTCGGCCGTAAGGTCGTAAATATGCAGGCCCACTTGCGAACGGGTGAGGAGCTCGGGGGTCAACAAACTGTCGACGCGCTGACAGATTTTGATGGCTGTGCTGTCGTCGGCCATTTGCATGGCGACCGCCTTTGCCTCGGCCGGACTGAAGCTGAGACTAAAACCACCCATGACGGAGAGGAGCAGCAGGAGCAGCGTTCTAAAGGGGGCGTGCATCGTAAAGAAAACTTGAGGATTCGTTATTTTGCAGAAAACCTCTCCCCCCGAGGGGGAAGAGGAAGTATATAGAATATTTGAGTTCGGTAGTGCGTGAAAAAATTACTTCTTAGCGCTGCTTGCAGACAAGCCCAACTTCGTGCGGATCTTTGCCGTTACATTCTCGCTCAAAGCGGGATTGATGAAAATACCGGCTGATTGGGCTGCATTGCTGTCCATAATGTAGACGTAATTGCCTTCTTTAGCTACAGCATTGATAGCATCCATCACTTTTGAGATGATGGGCTGCATTTTTTGCGAAGATGCTTCTTGCAAAGCTTTTTCGTCATCGGCTCTAGCTTGGTCGAGCTTTTGGCCAAGTTCGGCTAATTCTTGCTGACGACGAGAACGGATATTTTCGGGGGTCTTGTCGTTGACCTCTTGTTGGAACTTTTCGTATTTCGTCTGCAATTCTTTTTGCATATCTTCAAGATCCTTCTTAAACTTATCTTGCATGCCTTGCAGTTCGGTCTGTGCTGTTTTATAGGCCGGCATATCTTGGATAATGCTAGCGTAATCAAACTGAGCATACTTTTGAGCAAATAGGCTCAAGGGGGCTACGAAAAGAGCCAGCAACAAAATCTTTTTCAACATGTTTCTATCTGTTTTTAATTATTATGCACTTTAATGTCGCGAAAGTAGGCAATTTAATTGGAGTAACCTAATTTGGCGAGTACTTCGTTACTAATATCTATGGAGGGAGATGCGAAGATGATGCCTGCCGTCTCACTGGCGCGATCCAAAATCAATTGGAAGCCGCGCTGATCGGCGATAGACTTGATCGCACTGTAAATATCGTCCTGAATAGGGCGGACAAGGCTTTCGCGCTTCTTGTATAATTCGCCCTCGGGACCAAAATATTTCTTCTTCAATTCGGACGCTTCTTTCTCTTTAGCGACAATGGCTTGCTCGCGCTCTTTCTTCTGCTCGGCAGAAAGGAAGACAGACTCGCTCTGATACTTCTTGTAGAGAGTCTTGGCTTCGGTATCTTTGGCCTCGACTTCGGCTTGCCATTTTTTGGAAACTTGATTTAATTGCTCGTTGGCACGCTCATAGGCGGGGATGTTGCCCATAATGTATTCCATATCAACTAAGGCGAACTTCTGTGCCGCTGCCTGCAAGGTAAATGCTCCTAAAAGAAGGAACAGCATCAAAAACTTTTTCATTCTAATTATGCTTTTATCGTTCGTTCTCTTTATTAATACTTTAATTATGACGGCTCATCGCGGAGCTTGTTACGCAATAGGGCAACAATTTATGCACTCGTCGAGATAAAAGTTGGTCGATCAGAACTCTTGATTCATTATAAAGTGGATCTGGCTGCCACCTGCTTTTACGCCGTTAATTCTCTTTTGAAAACCGTAGGCCCAATCTATACCTAAAATTCCGATCATCGGCAACATAACGCGAACACCGAGACCGGCAGAACGCTTCATGTTGAAGGGATTGAAGTCTTTGACGTTGGTCCAAGCGTTACCGCCTTCTAAGAATCCGAGTACGAAAATATTGGTTGTACCTTCGAGTAGCAGAGGATAGCGCAACTCTACGCTCATACGACTATAGGCATAAGCATTCGTACCGGTATTTCCGGCCAAAGAACCATTCTCGTAACCACGCAAACCGATGGTCTCGGTAGCATAGCCATAGGACATTCCGCCCATACCATCACCACCGACATAATAGGTTTCGAAAGGCGATTTGTTGTATTTGTTATAAGAACCCAAGATACCAAACTCGGCGCGCGTCATCAATACCGGCGTTTTGTTGGAACTAGTGAGCGCGGTATACGTGCGGAACTTCAGCTTCCACTTGTTATATTCGATCCAACGGTACTTTTCTTGGGCTTCTTTCTGATAGGTGGCGCTACGCGGATTGGTGGCAAGATTTTTATAGTCTTTGCCGTTCCACGCAGAGAAAGGCGGAGTGGCTGATACGGAGAATAGGAAATCAGAACCGCGGCGCGGGAAGAACATATTATCCGTAGAGTTGCGGCTCAAACTCAACGTAAGGTTGATGTTATTACTATTACCGTTAGTAAAGAGGAAGTACTCCCAAGATTTCATCATATAGCGTGTGTAGGAAAGTTCGGCCGTGAACATAAAATAATCATCCGGCCAACGCAAACGTTTACCAAAGCCGAGCGAAGCACTCAACATTCTGACGTACTTGTCGGGATCGTAATAGTTTGTATAGTTGTAGTAGTTGGAGTTAGAACCGTAACCGCCATACATATAGCCATTATAGATGTTGTTGTAGTAGTTGCGGTCGTAATAACTCGAAGCTACTGACGTCTGCTTTGAGTAGGAAATAGAGAAAGAGAGCTGGTTGGGGCGCTTTCCGCCGAACCAGGGCTCTAAGAATGAAAGCGAATAGCTCTGATAATAGGAGGCATTGGTCTGCGCATTGATCGAGAGCGTCTGATTATCGCCTTGCGGGAGGAAGACTCTGTGTTTCGCACCTTTCTTAAAGAGATTCTGTATAGAGAAGTTGGTAAACTTCACGCCGACCGTACCAATAATACCCGTCGGACCCCAACCTGCTGAAATCTGAAATTGATCGCCGCCCTTGGGCGTCAGCGGATAGGAAATATCTACCGTTCCGTTTTGAGGATCGGGCTTGATGGCCGAGCTCATAGCTTTTCCCAAGGCTTCCGGATCAAACTGATTCATTTGTGAAAGATCCATCACAGAGCGCTTGATAGCCTCCATGCTAAAGAGGTCACCAGGCTTGGTGCGCAATTCGCGGCGAATAACGTTTTCGTAAACGCGGGTATTGCCTGAAATATTCACACGATTAAACCTTGCTTGGCGGCCTTCACTGACGCGCATCTCCAAATCAACTGAATCGCCATCAATAGTTGTTTCTACGGGCTCTACGACATTGAAGACGTAACCATTGTTGTAATAGAGATTGCGCACAGCATC
>ERZ772956.1046-NODE-1046-length-19582-cov-6.428432_pt1 | contig 19582 bp, 16 predicted proteins | sample MGYA00580683_ERZ772956 | MGnify/ENA primary metagenome ERZ772956 (study PRJEB29015, sample SAMEA2738077) | human oral metagenome | biome: human oral; feature: human-associated habitat; material: saliva | place: China | collected 2212 ... | reverse complement strand
TCTCCGCCAAGGTCATCCCCACCATTTCTTCTTCGAGTTTTGCATTGACGAAAACCGCCTGATTTGGCGCCACTAGCGCACGCATCTCTGCCTTTAGCTCTTCATTCGTCAGTTCATTTTCATCCACATTGAACATATAAATCACCGGCTTCTCTGTTAGATATGGAATTTTTTCTTCCTGTTCCTTATTTTTCTTGCGTTTTGCTTCCACTTTTTCGCGGGTCTCGAGGTCCGCGAGTTCCAGCTCGGTCTGAATAATTTCGATGTCTTGCTTTGGGTCAACTTCCGCCGCCGTATTAGAATCCTTTGAGACGTGTAAAATATCGTCGTTCTTAAACACGCGCACCACATGACAAATAATTTGGCATTCACGGATATGAGCGAGGAATTTATTACCCAGACCTTCACCTTTCGAGGCTCCCTCGACCAGTCCCGCAATATCGACAAATTCCACAGTGGCCGGAATCACTTTTTCGGTTTCATACATTTTGGCCAAAACATCGAGACGTGTATCTGGCACCGGTACGATCCCGACATTTGGCTCAATCGTCGCAAAAGGATAATTCGCCGCCAAAGCGTGCGCATTAGTTAAGGCATTAAAAAGCGTTGATTTTCCTACGTTCGGTAGCCCCACAATTCCAATCTTCAAATTCAAAATCAATACTCCTTAAATTTATGGTTTCTTCTCTGTTAATTATAGCACATTAACAACCAGTTTCGTTTTTGAGAATCTCTAGAAACTCCTCATTCATCGCTGCCGCATGAAAACCAGGTTCGCTCTTCACTGCCGCCACGGCTTGCTTAGCCAAAAATAAACCCGGTTCAAAGTCCCAAGGGTTTTCTGCTCGAAAACTCACCCCGTGCATTCTTCCAGCCGCCAGAAATGCAAAAGCCACGCAGGCTGCGCCAAATACCCGATGAGTTGACCCGTATTTTTGCATTTTGGTGGCCGCCTCAATCACGTCTCCGCCGATCACCGCATAAAATGCATTCAGGACCGGCACCTCACGTACGGAAATTTTCTCTCCACCTAGATAAGCGCCACTTTTATCGGCAAAATAAAATTCCTTTAGCGCTGGCATATTAATTACGCTTGCGATAGTCTCCCCGTTCTTGCGACAAGCCACCTGAATCCCCCAAAGCGGCAAACTATTCGCAAAATTCTTCGTTCCATCGATCGGATCAATAATAAAACAATTATCCGAGAGTTCAGTATCCGAATTGAATTCTTCACTAATAATTGCAAAATCCGGATATTCCGCCTGGATTTTTTCAATCAAAAATCTCTCCACCAGATAATCTGCGTCCGTCACCAAATCCCCCTCGGATCCCTTGGCGTAAACTGTAAAATCTCGTGACAACAATTCTTCGGCTTCGCGGACAATGCGCTGTATGAATTCGCCTTCCATAGTTATTATTATAGCATTCTGTTATTATATAACCATGAACACTATTGATCCGGCCGTGCTTTCCAAATCTCATCAACAAATTCTTCATGTCGATCCGGCCGAACTTTCCGATTTTCAGCGACAAATCTTCCAACTTGAGCGTGATAATACCCCAGAATTAATCCATTTTGAGCAGGGAAGTATTCCGATTCTACTTTCTGCCCCACATACCGTAAATTTTCTTAAAGAAGACGGCAATTTTAAAATGCGCGAAGGCTATACTAAGGCCATTGTGAAATATCTTGCGCAAAAAACCGGCGCCTTCCTCATGATTAAGGAAAATTCTGATGGTATCGATCCAAATAAAATTGAAATGGAAGACTATAAACGTCAACTTCTTGAAATTATTGAAAAACATCAGATAAGGCTAGTTCTCGATATTCATGGTGCCGCCTCGCATCATAATTTTGCCATCGAAATTGGTTCACTCGACGGCGTAAGTGCAAGGCCTCAAACCATCGAATCCTTAAAAACCGCTCTCAAGAATCAGGGAATTACATCAGTCGCCGAAAACAATCCGTTCAAAGGCGGTGGCATTACTAAAACCGTCCATGGAAATACTAATATTGAAGTTTTGCAGCTCGAAATTAACCGTAATTATCGTGACCTGACTCATCCAGAAAAGCTTTTTCACCTCTGTAAATCACTCGAAAATTTCCTCAAAAGTTTTCCACAATAAAATTCAATTTAATTTCAGTAAAATCTATTGACGACTAAGCATTAGCATGATAAATTAGAAATAACTTGAAGGTCAATACAAGTAAAAAACAAAAAACTATTAATATTTAATAAAGGAAATATTATGACTAAATATGCAAAAATCATGGCAACTTTCGGTGTCTTAGCTGGACTCGGTGTCGCTTCACTCCCACTAGCAACCTTTGCCGCTACTAACTCTGAAACCACCGTTAAGGTTACCGTTCAAGAAGGTATCTCTATCGCTAACGATAACGCGACCGCTGACGCTGGTAGCAAAACCCCAGGTGAAACTGGTTCTGCCACTTCTAACCTTACCGCTGCTACTAACAACGCTGCTGGTCTTAAGATCACCGTTAAAGACAAAGACACCGACACTTCTCTCAAACCTACTACTACTACCGGTTCCGTCGCTGGTGTAGACTTCATCCCTACTGGTACTTCTGGTATTGGTACTTGGAGCATCAAGGGTGGTGATCTCGCTGTTGATACCGCTATGGTTGGATCTGATCATGCTACCGGTCTTGTAGTTAAGAACACTTCCGGTCCTTCAACTGAACAGGTTGCTATGACTTATCGTATCGAACCAGGTGCAGCACAACGCCAAGGTACCTACGAAGACGTTATCGTTTACACTGTCGCCAAGAACTAATTTCCTGTATTGACTGATGAATCAGCTCCTCGAAAGGAGCTGATTTTTATTTGACATTCTGGTAATGCTAAACTATACTAGATACAAATAAGTAGAGGAAAAAATATGAAACATATTGGGAAGGTGGTAGGCGTTCTTGGCGTCGCTTCTGCCTGTGGGCTCATGGCCTTGCCACTTAGCACTTTTGCTATCGAAAAGAAGAACAGCTTGGATGTGAATGTTACCATCGCATCTTTTCTTAATATCACGTCTGGCGCTAGTATAGTAGCAGATACGATTAATCCGGGTCAGGTTAAGAATCTTACTAATACTATTCGCGTGAAGACGAACAGTGTCACTGGTTACAATATTAATATTCGTGATAAGGATTCTAATACCAACCTTGTTCATGATACGACTACTACTAGTACTATTCCAGCTAAAAACGGAGCGCTCGACGGTTCTCAGGCTGGTTGGAATTACTCGGTTGGCACCATTACGCATAAAGCTGTTACAGCCACTGATGCTTCGATTTTTAAGAACCTGAATACTGCCAAGCAGGTCATCGACGAAACTACTAATATAAATTATCACGTTGCTGCTACTGGATCTGAAATTCCAGGTAATTACCAAGATGTAGTAGTTCTCACCGTTTCAGAAAATCCGGGCACTTAGAGCTTAATTTTCCATTGAATTACGCTTTTGCTCGTGTATAATAAATAGCATATAACTAGGAGGTAAATGAAAAAACTTAAAGGTCTAATTTTCGGTATGGCAGTTGCCTTGCCACTCTTCTTCGGCATCGTACGCCCGGTCCACGCAGATAACGGTACCGAACGTCTTGCCAATCACATGCAGGTTTCTCCTGCTTCTCAACAACTCGGGACGTTAAAGCCAGGCGAAACCAAGCAAGGCTCATTCCGTGTTCAGAATATCGGCACTAACGCCTTTGACTTCAAGGTCTATGCTGCACCATATTCCGTTAGCAACGAAAACTACGACCCAACTTTCGATGCATCATCTGACTACACCAAGATTTCTAACTGGTTTACTTTTAATACTACCACTGGCCATCTCGATCCAAATTCGGAAACTACCATCGAATATACTGTGAAGGTTCCACAAAATGCTCCAGGTGGTGGCCAATATGCCTCTATTATGGTGGAGAACGCCTCCAGTGAAAATTCATCTAATACCATTCGCGAAGTCACCCGTATCGGTATGCTAATTTACTCTCATATTGATGGTAAGATTAACCACTGTACTAAGATTTTGGAAAATAATCTTCCATTTATCCTCTTCAACCCACCAATTTCCGGTACCTCTCGTGTCGAAAACTGTGGTAACACCGACGAAGATGTCAAATACGTTCTTCGTGTCTTCCCATTCTTCTCCAAAGAAGAAGTCTATACTAACGAAGAAAACCCTACTTACCGCACCACTCTCCCTAATACTAAGCGTCTCAGCAAGGAAACTTGGGAAAAATCTCCAGGTATCGGTATCTTCTGGGTCGAGCAAGACATTACCTTTGGTAGTGCCCACAATACTTCTCGTAAACTCGTGATCCTTTGTCCAATCTGGCTTATCGTCTTACTCGTTCTCTTTATCCTCTCTGTTATCTTCTGGCTTGTTTCAAAGAAATACGAGAACAAAAAATCTAATACCAAGTCCGCACCTCGCGTCGAATCTGATTTCTAAAGGAGTATTTGATGAAAAATAATTTTAAACATGTCTTGACTCTAGCCCTCTTCGGGCTAGGTCTCTCCGGCTTCTTCGGTTTAGCAAAAACCGCCACTACTTATGCCGACGAGAAACCAGCTGAAAAACCAAAAGTCCAAATCCAAATTTCCCCAGTCAAAAACACTGTCTATCTTAAGGGTGGCGATGTTTCCGACTTCACCTTCAATGTTTCTAATATTGGTACTGATCCATTCGATTTTAAGGTTTATGCTACTCCATATTCCGTTTCCAACGAAAAATATGAACTAAACTTCTCCAAAGAAAGTTCTCGTACTCAAATTACTCGCTGGACTACTTTTGAAGATGCTTCCGGTAAATATGTCTCTGATGTTACTTATTCTGTGCAGCCAAACGAGACCAAGGTTGTGAAATATCGTGTCACCGTACCTCAAGATGTCCCAGCTGGCGGTCAATACGCCGTCATCTTCGCTGAAGCCATCCCAAAGGACGACTTAAATTCTACTGGTATTAAAACGGTTTCTCGCGTTGGCTTGACTCTCTATGGTAAAACTGAGGGTGAAACCAGGGAAGAAGCCAAAATCACCAAATACCATCTCGACGGTTTCCGTGTTTCTGGCAATATTCGCACCTCTGCTACGGTCGAAAATACCGGTAACACCGATTTTCGTGCCACAGTCAGTATGAAAGTTGAAAAGCTTTTCGGCGGTTCAATCTTTGAAGACACTAAGGGCTTCGATGTCCTACCAGATACTACTCGTGATGTCGACCTCGAATGGAAGGACAGTCCAGCCTTCGGTATCTACCGTATTACTTCTACCATCTCCGCTGGTGGTAAAGAAGAAAAATCTACCAAGATTGTTTTGATTATTCCGATATTTGTCCTAATTATTCTGTTTATGCTATTGACAACGGCTGTGGTATGGTTTATCATCGTACTTAGAAAGCGTCGTGCTCAAAAGTCTAAGTTAATTATTTAGATTTAAGCACAAGAAAATAAAAATAATAAAGGCGAAAAATGAATAAAAAATCAATCATCGGCGCATTAGGAATAGCAGGTCTCACCTTGATCGGTGGCCTGGCGCTCACCAATCAAACTTACGCCCAGGAAGCTACTTCTTCTGAAGTAACCGTCCAGGTCACCGTTCTTCCAAACGGTCAATCAGTTGCTATCAAGTCTCCTACCTCAGATAGCAAGGTTCTTGAAAATCAAGTACCACTCAATATTGATTTTACCAAGTCTAAGACTATTGAATACGAAATCAAACTCACCGACAAAGACGGTACTACCACCACTATCGCTAACGAAACTGTTGACGTAAGTAATGCTGGCGCTGCTAATAGCGGCTCAAAGAAAATCCCTCTCGATATGCAACAGCTCACTAATGGTGTCTTCGGTAAGGTCTCCATTAAAGTCACCGTCGACGGCAAAGCTGAGACTGCTGATACTGTAGAATTTAACTATGTTCCAGTAGCAGTTGAGAAAACCCAGACTAACCCACGTGGTTATACCGGCTTTCGTATTGCTCACGCTGGTGGCGTCGCGAAAGTAAAAGTTGTCTTGAAAGATAAAAATGGTCACAAGGTTGGTGATAAAGAAATCGAAATCACTGATCCAGTTGCAATGACTAACGGTGGTACTATTGAACTCAATTCAGAAGATATTAATAATAAATTGGACAAGGGTGATTACACCCTCGAAGTCTTGGCCTTAAACGGTGCAGGTGATGATCTTGAAAAACCAGAACTTGCTAGCTTCAAGTTCACTGGTAAGGATGAACCAGCCAAGCCAGAAGACAAGCCAGCTACTCCAGGTAAGAATGGTGGTAAGAAAACCCCAGCCGTACCTAACACTGGTGGATCCGTCTTCGCAGGTATGAATCTTTCATCCTCAGACTTCCTCGCTTCCGGCATTGCCGTCTTCGCCTTCCTCTCTCTCCTCGCCGTCGTCTTCCTTAAGAAAGGTAAGAAATCCGGTTACCGCCGCTAAGATTGATTCTAAAAGACCTCCTCACGGGGGTCTTTTTCTTTTAATTAAATTATGGTTGAAATCTTCGCTTAAATATCATATAATAAATTTGCTGGACGATTAGCTCAGTTGGCTAGAGCGCGTCTTTGACGTAGACGAGGTCAGAGGTTCAAATCCTCTATCGTCCACCAGTAATTCAGGCTAAGGCCTGTTTTTTGTGTTTCTTGACATTTTGTGTTATAATATATGTTGTAACTAGTTTTTTATTACTTAAAAAAGAAAACAGGAGGGGGAAGTTATGCTCGTTTATCTTGAGGGCCTACCGTATGTAGGAAAAAGCACTTTGGCAAAAGGATTAAAGTCTCGTTTGGGGGCAGGTTGGAAGATCATGGATGGTCAGAGTTTAACACAGGAAGAGCTTTACGTCTTAGCGCATGGTAATTTTGGAAATGTAATTTTAGATTCATTCAAGCCGTATTATGAATTAGCTAAGAAGTATGCGCGTTCTACTTATGTTCCCAAGCCGGTGCTAAAAGAATATCAGGCCATGCTACCTAGACCTACGGCGTCCTTTTATCTACATGTCGATAGGGCCATGACCTTGGTTTCTCGGGCAGAGACCGCAATTAATGCCGGGATGGACTGTACTAAGTCCGAAAAGTCCATCTTACAGAGTGATCATCTGACTTTTGATGGCTTCTGCAATCAATTCATGGAGTCGGTTAACACTATGGTGGTGCCAGAGTATATTGTCACGGATAACCTTTCACCCGCCGAAGTGCTAAATTTAGTGTATTATAGCGTCAGCAGGGCAATTAAAGCCGCAAGGGAACCGAAAAAGGCTCTCGCATAATCGTGACATGCCGCAAACTAGTTTTGTTCTTTACCTAGCATCTTTGATGCAAAAGACCCCGATTCTTTCGGGGTTCTTTTTTACGTTAAAATCCTTATGTTCTAAATATGCTACAATAGAAGTAATTAAATCACACTGGAGTTAACATGAAAATTCAAGATAAAATTAACGCTTATCTCAATACCGCAATCTCCACTACCGTAGTAATGGTGCTGTTCGGTCTCTTCTTCGCTTTGTTTCCGGAATTCGCCCTCAATCTCTTACGTCTCCTACTTGCTGCCGGATTTTTGCTCGCCGGTTTTAGTATGATTATGAGCCGAGTCTATTCGCGCTTTGTCCGTCTATTTTCTAGTAATTTTCTCGGCGCCTTTCTTATTGTTATTGGCCTCGTCTTCCTCTTTTATCCAGGTATTCTCAGTCTTATCCCGATGACTATCGGTCTCGTCATTGTGATTTCGGCAATTTCCCGTATTGGCTACACTATGGAATTAAAAAACGTCTCCAAATCTGCTTACATCACCTCTATTATTACCAATCTTTTGTCCTTGACTGCCGGCGTCGCTATTATCGTCTATCCATTTGATGCTTCCGCCATTGCCTTATCGCTAATCGGCTTTATTATGATTGGTTATGGCCTCTCGGATTTAATCAATATTATTGTTCTGAAGAAACACGTTCATGATTTCACCGATCGTTATAATCTAGTCTCCAAATTTTCCGGTTCGAAAAAATCCGAAACCAATCCAGATGACATCGAAGAAGCGGAAATTGTCGACCCTAAAAAGAAATAAACCCCTGTTATTGTGCTTATGCTTGCAAAATCTAAGGAATTTTGTTAATATAAACGTGCAACACAGATATCTTGTGGATTGAGTATATTAAACGTATCGGGTATACGAAAAGACGCATTATATTTTGTGCTGCAAGGTTTTTGCTACTTCCTTAGCGAGGATTTGAAAAACCCCTCTTAATTTTCTAAAAAGAACAAGCAACAAAACATGCAGTTTTACCAACCATTACTACCTCGCTGCGTGTCGCGTCGTGAGACTTTCTAGTCTAAAAGTTATTGCCATTTCTTTTAGTTAGAAATAAGGTTCACCACCTTGGCGGCATGTTGGGGCCGAAGTCACTATTTCTCTTAAATTGAGCAAACTCACTTTCTTTTGTTTTTGGCAACATCCACCTTTTCGGCCCCCAACTTATTTTCATAGTTGCAGCCTCAGCTTCACTAATCTTCTAGACATCAGAAGGCTGCGGATACCCCTCCAACAAATCCCACCTGCTGTGGGTCCCGTCTTGTATAAGGCGAGCTCAAATCCCATTTCTTATGGGTCCCGTCTTATATAAGGCGGGTATTTTTTTGCCTAAAAATAATCTCACTAATCAAAAAAAGAGCCCCGAAAGGCTCTTTTTAAAAAATCTCTGTGGTGAGTCGGGAGGGACTCGAACCCTCGACACCGGGCTTAAAAGGCCCGTGCTCTAACCTGCTGAGCTACCGACCCAGAGTACTCTCTTATTATATGCCTACCCTCTCAAAAAATCAAGCAAAATATGGTATAATATTCAGAGTAAAAAATAAGGGCAATATGAATAATAAAGAAAATATCCGTAATGTTGCAATCATCGCGCACGTTGACCACGGTAAAACGACGCTAGTGGATGCACTTTTGAAACAATCTAATACCTTCCGTGATAATCAAGCCGAAATGAGCCAAACTCTCATTATGGACTCTGGCGACCAGGAGCACGAACGTGGTATCACCATTACTGCCAAGCAGACCTCGGTCTATTATCACGATCATAAAATTAATATCATCGATACTCCGGGCCACGCCGACTTCTCTGGTGAGGTTGAACGTACTCTCAATATGGCCGACGGTGTACTTTTGGTGGTGGACGCCCAAGAAGGCCCAATGCCACAGACCAAATTCGTTTTGAAGAAAGCCCTTGATCTTAAATTAAAGCCGGTTGTGATTATTAATAAAATCGACAAGCCTGCCGCTCGCATTGAAGAAGTGAAAGACGAAATTTCTGACCTTTTCTTGGAACTTGCCACTGAAGAATCTCAGCTTAATTACCCAATTTATTACGCTATCGCGCGTGATGGTCGTGCCGGTAAGACCGAAAATCTTGATGATGATCTCCATGTGATTTTTGAGTCAATCATTAACGATATTCCTTCGCCAAAAATTGACGAAGCTGCCGATAAAGGCCTACAGCTGCTTGTGGCTTCTCTCGCTTCTGATAGCTATCTCGGCAAATATGCCATCGGTAAAATTTTCCGTGGCAATATCAAGCATGGTCAATCCGTTAAAATTATGAAAACTCACTTTACCGACGGTGAGCCAGAAATTACTACCGAAAATGGTAAAGTCGATAAGATCTTTGTCTATCGTGGTCTCGGCAAAGAAGAGGTGAACGAAGCTTTTGCTGGCGATATCGTCGCCGTGACTGGTATTCCAAGCGCTAATATTGGTGATACGATTGCAGCTTTTGATAATCCAGAAGCTCTTCCGACCATCGAGCTTGAACCACCTACTCTCAGCATTTATATTGGTCCAAACACTAGTCCACTCAAGGGTCAAGAGGGTGAATTTACTACTTCTCGTCAAATTTCTGATCGTCTTCACAAAGAACTTGAAACTAATATCGCTTTGAAAATCGCCCAAGATGGCCTCGGTTACAAAGTTTCTGGTCGTGGCGAACTTCACCTCTCAGTCTTGATTGAAACTATGCGCCGTGAAGGCTACGAACTCGAAGCTGGTCGTCCAGAAGTGGTCTATAAGGAAATTGATGGCAAAAAATGTGAACCATTTGAAGACCTTACTATTGAGGTCACCCCAGAATATGTCGGTGCGGTTTCACAAGAGCTCGGCATTCGTAAGGCAGATCTGATTGCTCAAGAAATTACCTCTGGTGGCGCCATCCGTTTCACTTATGAAATTTCTACCGCGGCCTTAATTGGTCTTCGTAATAGCCTGATGACTGATACTAAAGGCACTGTGATTATGTCTTCCATTCCGAAGGGCTATCGTCCAGTCGAAGGTAAGTACAAGCCAGAACGTAATGGTGTTTTGATTTCTTTTGAAACTGGTACTTCTACCGCTTATGCTCTCGACATGGTGCAGGCTCGTGGTATTCTCTTTATTCCACCACAGGTGCCAGTCTATCAGGGTATGATCGTCGGTCTTTCCAATAAGAAAGAAGATATTGATATTAATGTTTGTCGCGAAAAGCAGCTCACCAATATGCGTACTCACGCCTCTGATGGTGCAATTCAGCTTACCCCATATACCAATCTCAGCCTCGAGCAATGTCTCGACTTCCTGCTCGATGATGAACTTCTCGAAGTTACTCCGAAGAGTCTTCGTCTCCGCAAGCGCCAGTTAGATCCAATTAAGCGAAAACGCGAAGCTAGGAGCTAAAATGTCCCAACCGGCGTATCTAATCGATTCACATTGTCATCTGCATGACCTGGATTTTTATACGCCGGGAGAACAAGCTAAGGCTTTAGAGGTCTGCGCCGAAAAACAAGTTGAAAAGCTGATTTGCATCGGTACTGACCATGAAGACTCTTTCAAGGCTGCCGAATTTGCTGCCCAAAATCCTGCCAAGCTTTTCTGGAGCTACGGTATCCATCCCAATGAATTTGACAAGTCTAGAAAAGATGTTCAATTTGAACATCAAAACCGACCAATCGCAATTGGGGAAGTTGGGCTAGATTATCATTATGGCGAAAATGATAAATTAGATCAGGCTAGATTGCTCGAAGAAATGTTAGATCTCGCGATCCGAGAGGATTTACCGCTAATTTTCCACGTTCGCGAAGCCTTCGATGATTTTTTCGCGATTTTAGATAATTTTTCTACCGCCAAAATTCGTGGTGTCGTGCATTCTTTCTCTGATAATAAGAAAAATCTTAAAAAATCTCTCGAACGTGATTTTTATATCGGCGTAAATGGTCTTGCTACTTATTCTACTTTGCCGATGCCGCCAATCGAGCGAATTCTCCTCGAAACTGATGCGCCATTTCTCGCTCCCGTGCCACTGCGCGGTCAGACGAATCAGCCGGCCAATGTTTATTATGTGGCTAAATGGCTAGCCGAAAAACTTGGGCTGGATTTTGAGGAAGTTGCGAAAATTACCACAGAAAATTCTGAAACTCTCTTTAATTTAGGAGCTAGAAAATGATTTATTTAGATTTTGCCGCTGCCACCCCAGTCCATCCCAAGGTACTTGAGGCGATGTTGCTATATTTTAGTGAAAATTTTTATAATCCCTCTGCGCCATACCTCCCAGCCAAGCACCTGCGTGGTGAATATGAAGCGAAAAAATCCGCTCTGGCTCAGACTATTGGTGCAAAATCACCAGATTTAGTCATCACCGCTGGCGCTACTGAATCCATCAATCTCGCGTTTACTGTCTTGGAAAATTACCCAGACGCCGAAGCTCTGATTTTAGCCACCGAGCATGCATCGGTGCGAGAATCTGCCAGACATTATGCGAAAACCGTCGGGGAAATTGCCGTCGACCAGACTGGCCTAATCGACCTAAAAGATTTGGCCACTAAAATCACCGAAAAAACGGTTCTAATTTCCGTCGCCATTGCTAATAACGAACTTGGCACTATCCAACCCCTTAGTGAAATTGCCGAAATTATTCGTGAGATTCGCGAGCAGCGTCTCGCCGCCGGTAATTTCACGCCACTTTATCTCCATTCTGATGCTTCACAGGCTGCTAGCCTCCTTGATCTTTCAGTGGCGCGTCTCGGGGTCGATCTCTTGACGCTCAATTCCGCCAAAGTTTATGGCCCGAAGGGAATTGGCGCACTCTATATTTCTCGTGGAGTTAGACTCCAGCCAATCTCTTATGGTGGTGGCCAGGAAATGGGTCTGCGTTCGGGTACGGAAAATGTGCCTCTCCTCATGGGCTTCGCGGAAGCTTCCGTGCGTGCGAAAGCTCACATTTCCGCCAGCCGTAAAAAATATGAAAAATTTAATCAGTTATTCCGCCAGATTTTGACCGAAAAATCTCTCGTTACGCCAAAATTTTTGGGTAACAAAAAACACCAGTTAGCTAACTTTTGTCCAGTCTGTTTCGACGGACTCGATGCTGAACGTCTGATTTTTAAGTTAGAAGACCGCGGTATTCTACTTTCTACCGGTGCCGCCTGTGCCGCCTCTAAGGGGCAAAAATCCCATGTACTTTCCGCCATCGGCCTCACCGATTCGGAAATTACCGGCTCACTCCGCGTAACTTTCGGTGAGCTAAATACCGAAGAGCAAATTTGTGAAGCCGCATCGGTGATTGCCGAAGTGGTTAATCAAGAGGCTAAGCGTATCGGATTGGTGTCGGGCGAGGTAGTTTTAAAAGAATCGCACGATGCTGAATTAGGCCAAGAAAATTCTACCGTATTCAGCCAAAATCAAGAGGTTGCTCATGAATAGCACTATGGCAAAACCGAAAACTGTCTTCGTCGGCATGTCTGGTGGTGTCGATTCTTCCGTCACCGCGGTTTTACTCAAAAATGCCGGCTACCATGTGGTCGGGGTCTACATGAAAAACTGGTCGAAGGATCTTCCAGGTATGAAATGTCCTTGGGCGGAAGATTTGGCTGATGCCAAGCGCGTGGCTACCAAGCTAGATATCGATTTTCGCATTTTTGATTTTGAAACTGAGTATCACGCCAAGGTGGTCGATTATATGATCGAGGAGTTCAGGAAGGGAAATACCCCGAATCCCGATGTAATGTGTAATCAAGAAATCAAGTTCAAACTTTTTTACGATATCGCCATGAGTCAGGGCGCGGACTTTATTGCCACTGGCCATTATGCTGTCTCCGAAGATGGAAACTTGAAACTCGCGACCGACACCAATAAGGATCAAACTTACTTCCTCTATCGTATTTCTGATGAGGCGATTTCGCGTACACTTTTTCCACTCGGCAAAATGTTGAAACCAGAGGTGAAGCAGTTGGCTGCTGAGTTTGGTCTCGATAATGCTTACAAGAAAGAATCTATGGGTGTTTGTTTCGTGGGTGAAGTCGGGATTAAAGATTTTCTCCAAGAATACATCGAAGTGGTCCCTGGCCAAATTATCGATCGCGACACGAACCAGGTGCTTGGCACGCATGAGGGTGCAGTGTTTTATACGATCGGTCAGCGCCACGGTTTGAATCTGGGCGGCGGCCTGCCATACTATGTGGTAGGTAAAGACATGTCTAAAAATCTGGTATATGTTTCGAAAAACCTCAATCACTTAAATCTCTGGACTAAGACTTTAAAATTAAAAGACGTGATGATTCGCCAAATTCATCAGGAATCTGGCAATATTCAGCCAAATCTTTCTGAGCTCACCTGCCGCGTACGTCATCGCGCACCACTAATTAACTGTAGTTTTAACGCGGAAACTAACGAGGTGGTATTGGCTGAGGAAATCAAACACCCGGCAGCCGGTCAATCTGTAGTCTTCTATGCCGGCGACGTTTGTATCGGTGGTGGCATCATTGCCGAATAATTCTTAAAAAATAACCGCTTTTCGCGGCTATTTTTTATTTCTTATCGAAACAGGCGTAACCTTTGGTTAGTTCTAGCTTATTCTTCAGGTCGTCGACGGCTTTCTTTAGGCCATCTTTTTGAATTTTTTCATCCAGATTACCTAGGTCGAAATCCTCGCCATCATCTGTAGTGGCTGAGATGAAATTCTCTGCTCTTGGGTCGAGTTTAATCGTGAGCGTATTTTTGGCTGAACGGCAGGTAACAGTTAGCAGTCCATCGCCATTTGCCAGATTTTTCACAACCATGAAGAGGATGATACCCGCAATCCCGATCAGGAACAGGGTAATTAATTTTTTCATTTTGGCGTCCTTTTGTTTAATCTCTACCCATTATATATGGCATAAACATTTTGTAAAGTTGTGTAAAACTCGAACCCCACAGATTATGGTATAATTATCTCTATGAATGCAAGTGAAATCCGTCAAAAATTTCTTGAATATCAAACTAGTCGTGGGCACCAGGTAATCGCTCCAGCGCGTTTGGTTTTGGAAAATGATCCAACCACTCTCTTCACCGGTTCTGGTATGCAACCTCTTTTGCCATATCTTCTCGGTGAGCCTCATCCTGCCGGCCAGCGTCTGGCGGATTCACAGCCATGTTTGCGTTTGCAGGATATTGAAGATGTGGGCGATCCACGTCATACCACGGTTTTCGAAATGCTCGGTAACTGGTCCCTCGGTGATTATTTCAAACAAGAGCAAATTCCAGCCTTCTTTAAGTTCCTCACCGAAATCGTCGGACTCGACCCACATAAAATTTACGTCACTTGCTTTATTGGTAACGAAAAATACGGCATCCCAAAAGATACTGAATCAGCTGAAATCTGGCAGCGCGTTTTTGCCGAAGCGGGTGTACAAGCAGAAATTGCTGAAATTGGCTCCAGTGAAGACGGCGCCAAGCGCGGCATTAAGGAAAATGAGCATATTTTCTTCTACGATGACCATGAAAACTGGTGGAGTCGTGGCGGTGGTGTCGAAACTACCCCGATTGGTGATCCGTGTGGTCCAGACTCCGAAGTTTTCTATGATTTTGGCGAAGACAAGCAAGATGTCGCGAAATACGGCAAATCTCATCCTGCCTCGGACGGTGCGCGCTTCATGGAAATTGGTAACCAAGTTTTCATGCAATATAAGCGCAATCAAGACAGTACCTTCTCTGAATTAACCAAGAAAAATATCGATTTTGGTGCTGGTCTGGAGCGTATCGCCGCGGCGGCTATGGATTCTTTCGATGTTTTCGAAACTTCACTCTTAAAACCAATTATTACCAAGCTCGAAGCTATTTCTGGTTTAAATTACACTGACCACACCGAAGAGATGCGTGTGATTGCGGATCACCTACGTGGTGCTTATCTACTTTCCGCTCAGGGTTTAGTTCCAAGCAATAAACAACAAGGCTACGCCCTTCGCCGTTTGATTCGTCGTGCGGTGATGAAAGCTACTAATCTTGGCATCGATCAAGATTTCTTAGCTCAAATCGTGCCAATTATCGCCGAAAATTACCAAGATCTTTCAAGCGAAATCCTCACTAATCGTGCCGACGCCTTGAATGTCTTGATTCGTGAAGAGCAGGCTTTCCGCCGTAGTATTCACCGTGGCCTTAAGGAACTTCATAAGCTTAAAGATCAGGGTTTTACCGGTAAAGAACTCTTTATGTTGCAGGATACTTACGGCTTCCCACTCGAATTATCTCTCGAAGAAGCTAAGCAAAACCAAATTAATCTCAGTGAAAACTGGCAAGCTGAATTCCAAGCCAGTCTCGATGAGCAGCGCCAACGTTCTCAAACCGCTAGCAAGGGTATGTTCAAGGGTGGTCTCGAAGATCACGGTGAAGCCTCGGTGAAATATCACACCGCAACTCACCTGTTACTTGCTGCGCTTCAGAAAATCGTCGATCCAAATATCGCTCAAGCTGGTTCTAATATCACCTCTGAACGTCTGCGTTTCGATTTTAATCTCGATCGCAAACTCACCGATGAAGAGAAGAAACAAATTGAAGACCAGGTCAATCAGTGGATAGAGGAAGATTATTCAGTCTCGTTTGCTGAATATGATAAGGCTTACGCTCGTGACGTCTTAAAAGCTCATGGTAGCTTCTGGGAAAAATATGGCGACGTCGTCAAGGTCTATACCATCGGCGCTGCAGAAAATCCCGTCTCGCGTGAACTTTGTGGTGGCCCTCACGTCGAACATACTGGCGTGCTTGGTCATTTCAAGATTAAAAAAGAAGAATCCTCAGCCGCCGGCATTCGTCGTGTTAAAGCAATTTTAGATTAAGGAGAACAGGGTGGAACAATTAGCCAATTACTTTACGCCAGAATTATACGAAATTGAATTAAGGATCAATAAAGACACCGAGCAGGTTCAAGGTCGAGTGAAGATTCAGGGTGTTGCCAAAAGTTCCACCATCAAGCTCCACGCTAAAAATCTCAAAATTAATCAGCTAACTATCAATCAGCGCCCGACTACTTTTACGGAAGAGGCTGAGGCAGAAATCATTAGTTTCGCGTCGCCAGCCGTGGATACCGGAATTATTATTGAAGCCCGTTATTCCTTGCAACTTTCGCACGGTATGACCGGGCTTTATCTTTCGACTTATGAATATGAGGGGAAGACCGAGCGAATTGTCTCTACTCAATTTGAATCGCATTATGCCCGTATGATGTTCCCCTGCGTCGATGAACCCGCCGCCAAGGCTAAGTTCTCTCTCAAAGTTATCGATACTGATTCGACTGACACGATTCTCAGTAATATGCCGATCAAGACCGAGCGCACTTTGACTTATACCTCAGTGAATAGTGAGCTCAATCCGAAAACTGATCCAAACGCTATGGATCTTAATACTGAAGTGACGCGTAAGATCGTGGAATTCGAAACTACGCCACGTATGTCGACTTATCTTTTGGCGCTCTGTCTCGGCCATTTTCAAAGTGTTACCACTAAGAATCAGCACGGCGTCACGATTACTACCTATGCACCATTGAATCAAGCTAAAGAATCCCTCGTCGAGCCAAATCAGATCGCCGGAGAAGCCTTAGATTTTTATGACCAAGCTTTTGGTGTACCATATCCTTTGCCAAAACTCGATCAGGTAGCAGTGCCAGATTTTGATGCCGGTGCGATGGAGAACTGGGGCCTAGTAACTTATCGTGAATCCTGCCTCCTGATGGATGAAACTGCCACCTTGTCGGATAAAATTCAAATCGCCACGGTGATTACCCATGAATTATCGCATCAGTGGTTCGGTAATCTCGTGACTATGGCCTGGTGGGACGATCTCTGGCTCAATGAAAGCTTCGCCAATATGATGGAATATTATTGTCTCGATGCGATTCGCCCAGAGTGGAAAGTTTGGCAAGAGTTTTTCGTTTCTGATTGTTATTATGCGCTGACTCGTGATACCTCACCAGATATTCAAGCCGTCAAGCAGGCGGTTAATCATCCTTCCGAGATTGAGACTCTCTTCGATCCAGCCATTGTCTATGCCAAGGGATCGCATTTGATGTTTATGCTAATGCGTTTGATGGGTGAACAGAATTTCTTGAAGGGTTTGCGAGATTATTTTGAAAAACATCAATACCAAAACACTACGGGTGATAATCTCTGGGCCGCCTTGCAAGCTTATGCGAAATTTAATGTTTCAGACTTTATGAATCAATGGATCACGCGTCCTGGCTTCCCGATCATTGAAGGAGAAAAACAGGAACGCTTCTACCTAGATGGCCGAAGCAACCAAGAATCTTGGCCGTTAGTCCAGGTCTCCGATGATATGACTGGACATTATATTATCGGCCTTACTTCCGATGAACTTCAGGCTAAGCTCGCGCATTTTTCCGAACTTAACCAGGAACAGCAACTCCGTCTTTTGATTGACCAGAGCCTTCTTTTGCGTACTCCTCGTGGTGATTTGCCGGCCAGTCTAGACCTACTCATGCACTTCCGCAATGAAACCAGCTTTGCGATTTGGTCCATTATTATGTCAATTCTTGGTGAGCTTAAAATCTATTGTCCGGCTGATACCCCTGCTGAAGCTAATTTGAAGAGTTATATTAGAGAGCTGATTTCTCCTCAAATCGCACGTCTTGGTGTTTCTGAAAAAACCGAAGATACCGATGATGATAAAAAGCTTCGTGAGTCCATCTTGAGTCTTGCGGTTTATGCGGACGATCAGTCGACCATTCTTCGTCTAACTGAACAATATAATATATATATAACCGACGCTCTAAATTTTGCGGCCATTTCACCAGAATTGCTGCTACCGTATTTAGAGGCTGAATTTAAAAACACCAAAGAGGCACGTTTTAAGGAATATCTAAATCTTTACGTTAAGACTTCGTCGCCTACTATTAAATCCTTACTTCTAGATATTATTACGGATGCCAAACGCGAGGAACATCTTCAGACTTTATTAGATATGCTCTCGGACACTAAGGTTATTCGCTTGCAGGACCATAGTGGCTACGTGCGTGACCTACTAGCTAATCATTCGACTAGAAAAGCTACTTTCGATTGGCTTTATCAAAACTGGGATTATCTTAAAAATGCCGTTGATGGTAAATCGCTTGATGTCTACCCGAAGATTATGGCGCGTTTTATTCGTAATCAATCCGATTTTGCCTTATTCCAGAAATTTACCAAACGTTTCGAAAAAGACCCTGCTTTGTTTCGTATTATTAAGATTGGTATATATGAAATTGAAAATCGCCTAGTAATGCTAGCCAAAAATACCGAAAAACTGCATCAAAAACTCGAAAAATATGCGAAAGACCACTAAAAACTAGAGAAAAACTAAAAAAACTCAAAAATCTTCAAAAAAGTCCGAAAAAAGACTTGCATAAATTAAAAATTTGATATAAGATAAATACTAAGTTCAGCAAGTCAGAAATGACCACTGCGAAAAAGGGAAACTGCGAGAATTCTTAATATATAGGATTTATTTAAATCGCACGTTGAATTAACAATTTGGACAACGATGAAAATTAAATAAAGACTTGCATTTGTATATATGGAAGAAATCCCTTCTTGGTTTCGGAAGTATATACGTGAATTAGTAATCAATCTTCGATTACTAGTTAAGTCAATGCATAAAAAGGTAAATAAGGGCACTAATAGTGGATGCCTTGACAATCAATACCGATGAAGGACGTAGAACTCTGCGATAAGTCTTGGGGAGCTGAGAGCAAGCTTTGATCCAGGAATTTCCGAATGGGGCAACCTAATACGAGTCATGTCGTATTGCAACTATCTGAACACATAGGGTAGTTAGACGGGAACCAACCGAACTGAATCATCTTAGTAGGTTGAGGAAAAGAGAATAAACAATGATTCCGAAAGTAGTGGCGAGCGAAATTGGAGCAGCCTAAACCTTAACATAACCATACGGTTTAACGGCCAGAGTTATGAAAGGGGTTGCGAAATAAGATAATTTTTATGCTGAGGTATTGGAAATCCGATATTTCAGTATAAAAACCAACATCGTTAAATGAGTGGATAATGTTATAAAACTTAGATCATAGCGGAAGTGTTTGAATGGCACACCAAAGAAGGTGAGAGTCCTGTATGCGAAATGGTCTTAGACATTATATATCTTTTTTCAAGTAGGACGGGGCACGAGAAACCCTGTTTGAATCTGGCAGGACCACCTGCCAAGGCTAAATATATTGATTGATCGATAGCGAACTAGTACAGTGATGGAAAGGTGAAAAGAACCCCGGGAGGGGAGTGAAATAGA
>ERZ772956.1039-NODE-1039-length-19657-cov-9.811142_pt1 | contig 19657 bp, 9 predicted proteins | sample MGYA00580683_ERZ772956 | MGnify/ENA primary metagenome ERZ772956 (study PRJEB29015, sample SAMEA2738077) | human oral metagenome | biome: human oral; feature: human-associated habitat; material: saliva | place: China | collected 2212 ... | reverse complement strand
CAAGCATACTATCTCCCGCCGCAACAGTCGATACTATCTTACCTTTAGCTACGTTTACTTCGAATACTTCTTTATCTTCAGTTAGTAGTAAAGCTCCGTCTGCCCCACGTGAAACAAGGACATTTTTCGCTCCACGTTCTTGTAATTTCTCAGCGTATTGTAAGATTTCTTCTATACTATTTAAAGTTACACCGAACATTTCTCCAAGTTCAAATTCATTTGGTTTAACCACAAATGGTTTATACTGAAGTGTATCTAACACTAACTCTTTATTACTATCTACTACTAATGTAGCACCTGATTCTGATACTTTCTTCGCTATAGCTTTAAAGTCATTTACACCCATTCCCGCGATAACATTACCTGATAGGAATACTACATCTTCCTCAGACAGTACTTCTAATTTCGTAAAGAAGTCGCTCACGTTATCTAGGTTTACACTACTACTTTGACCGTTAATTTCAGTCTCAGTTTCTGTAGTTAATTTCATGTTGATTCTAGTAGCTCCACTCGTTTCTACAAAATCATGTTTTACTCCTAGATTATCTAGTTCTGATTTAATAAAATATCCTGTGAATCCAGCAACAAATCCCCATGCTTTACTATCAACGCCAACGTTGTTAAGTAAGATTGAGATATTAATCCCTTTTCCGCCTACTACGTACTTCGCTTCTTGTGTTCTATTTAGTTTTCCAAGCGCGAAATTTTCCGCCGTTGTCAGCATGTCAACAGCCGGATTTAAAGTAATTGTATAATACACTTTTAGTCCTCCTTCATACTTTTTACTTCTATTATATTTTTAAATTTCTTATATTCTTCTGGAACTTCATACGATACTATAATTATGTCATCTAGTTCGGCAAATTTTTGGAACTTTCTATGACCGAATTTCGATTTATCAGCGAGAATATATTTCTTCTTACTACCTTGTATCGCTGTTGTTTTTATAAAAGCTTCATTTTCTTCTGCAGTCGTCACACCAAAACTTTCATCTATTCCGTTACAGCCGACAAAACACATGTCAAAACTATATTTCTTTAGTTGTTCAACGGCTGAATATCCTATCACCGCCTGTGTAGAATGTTTCAGTGTTCCACCTAATATAATAGTATGTATTTTATTATTAATAAGCTTCGGTAAGTGATATGTTGAATTAGTCACTACAGTTATCCTTCTGTCTCGAAGGTGTTCGATCATTTCGTACGTCGATGTCCCTGCATCTAGATAAATCGTCTGCCCTGACTGAACAACATTATCACAAAGGTACTTCGCTACCACTCTTTTCTCCTGCAGATACTCTTCGCGTTTCGCTTCAACACTTTCTTCACTACCGCGTGCCGCCGAGCGTTTCATTGCACCACCATGCGTTCTATATAATAAGTTTTTATCTTCTAGGTTTGTAAGATCGCGTCTTATCGTTGCTTCCGAAACATTACAATGTTCCATCAACTCTTTTAGGTTTAACGAACCTTTCTCATCTAACAAATCTAAAATTTTATTCCATCTTTCATTTACCAATTTCTCTTCTCTCCTAACTCCCATGATTATTATATCTAATATAATATAGCTATTCAATCAAATTCAAGCAAAAACACTCATAAATAATCAAAATAAACGATTAAAATGAGTGTTTAACTTTTAATATTCGATTGTTTTTCTAAATGATGAGCGATTTTTTATTTTCAAAAGAATTCCAAAAAAGTTTTCATAATATCGATAAATTAAACCTAATTGAGATTTTATAATTCTCACTGCGAAGATTTTCATGCGCGGTTAATGAGTGATTTATATTATCTATAATCTAAAATAAGGGATTAAACACTGTTTATCACTCAATCCTCAAAAATTATTTTTAGAATTAGTTTGTTCTATTTTTACTACTCGTAAGTATTATACTTTGGAGTAGTAAAAATATCAAATATAGAAAATTAATAAGTATCCCTATTAAAAAAAGGGGATATACTAAAATCCAAGGATAGAATTTTCTTATCTCAGATTTAATATACAACAAATTTAACAAAGAACGATAAAAACACCCAAAGAATAATTAGTCGAAATTATTTCTTTGAGTGTTCTTTATTAAATTTATTTTTTCTTCAGGAGATAGGATAACATCTTATCGTATTTAACATCTTATTTAATTTTAGAAAGATATTATGTTAATTCTATAATTCTTATTAATTATATTTAACTAATTAATATTCTCCTCTTTCTTTTGTTAAAGCCGTATATTTTCTTAATGTTTTTTGGTGAGTAAATAATGTATAGAACGCGATAGGGATATTTATTAATAATTTTACTAGTTCCATTGCAAGATACGTTAATAAAAATGTTGTTACTGTATCTGATATACTTCTTCTAGAACTCACTTTATAACCACCAGTCCATGTTTTTTTTACAGATCCTGTAGTGTGATTCATTCCACTAGCAATAGAAGCACTCGCCGAAACCGTGAAATATCTAGTAAAGAACTGCGATCCTGGACCACCTTTATATCTTTGATAATCCGCAAACCAGCAGTACGTGAAGTTTGAAGCTAATACGTAAAGTGTTATTACTACTTTCTCAAAATCACTAAAAGTTCCAAATACAACAAATATCAATAATGACCAGAATAAATACCCCGATAGATAAAACTTAATTCCCACTTTAGGAGTTTTAATTTTATCTTCTTTTTGTTTGACTTGCCCCGAGTTACCATTGTTTCGTGGTGGCGCTACTACATCGCCTTTTTTCGGTGGCGCTACCACGTCACCTGGTCTTTGCGATGATGCTCCCGCGTCATCTTTCTTTGGTGGTGCTACCACGTCGCCTTTTTTCGGTGGTGCTACCACATCACCTTTTCTTGGTGGCGCCACTACGTCACCTTTCTTTGGTGGTACTACCACGTCATCTTTATTAACCATCACTTCTCTCCTTTACTTTTTCTATATCTTCATTTGTTATTTCATCAAGGTTATCTCCACCTTCACGTGCTATACGAGTTGACATATTTGTAATGATTTTTTCATTTATATTTCTTACCCAACGACCATTACTTCCATCATTATTTCTATATAGTTCTTTAACTACTTCTCCATAGTATTCACGGTCTAGTTTATAACCATACTTATCTAATCCTAGAAGACCTATTTCTACGATTTCATCTTCTTTATAATCTTCGAAATCAAACGTGTTCGGAATTCTACTACGTAATCCTGAGTTCATATTCAAGAACTCTCCCATTTCTTTTGTATATCCTGCGAAGATTATTACGATGTCATCTCTATGATCCTCCATGAACTTAAGAATTTCATCTAACGCCTCTTGTCCAACGTCATTACTACTTCCACTATTTAACGTATATGCCTCATCTATAAACAGCACTCCCCCTAAGGCACTTTGCAATACTTTTCGAGTTTTTTCAGTTGTTTGACCTTGATATTGTCCTACCAAGTCTGTTCTACTTACTTCTATAAGTTTATTTTTAGCTATTACACCTTTTTGATATAATACTTCCCCTACTAATCTAGCAACAGTAGTCTTACCTGTACCTGGATTTCCTAAGAACATCGAGTGTAATGAGAATGATGTAGTCGCTTTTCCTTGTTGAATACGTCTCTTGTTGATTTCTGCAAGAGCAATGAAGTTCTCAACTTGTTCCTTAACTTTCTCAATTCCAATAAGTTTGTTAAGTTCTGCCATCGCATCTCTTTTAACATTATTGTCATTAGATCTTCCTATTAGTTTTTCCATGTCTTCATTTGTAATTTCATCAAGGTTATCCCCACCTTCACGCGCTACACGTGTTGACATATTAGTAATGATTTTTTCATTTATATTTCTTATCCAACGACCGTTACTTCCATCGTTAGTTGAATATAATCCTTTTACTACTTTTTTGTACACTTCGCGATCTAAGCTATAATCATGTTTATCTAACCCTAGAAGACCTATTTCTACAATTTCATCCATTGTATAATCTTCAAAGTCAAATTCATTCGGAATTCTACTACGTAATCCTGAGTTCATATTTAAGAACTCTCCCATTTCTTTCGTATATCCTGCGAAGATTATTACGATGTCATCTCTATGATCTTCCATGAATTTAAGAATCTCATCTAACGCCTCTTGTCCAAGCGCTCTACTTCCACCAGAACTTAATGCATATGCCTCATCTATAAACAACACTCCTCCTAAGGCACTTTCCAGTATCTGACGAGTCTTATTATTAGTCTCTCCTTGATATTGCCCTATCAAGTCCGTTTTACTTACTTCTATAAGTTTATTTTTAGCTATTACACCTTTTTGATACAATACTTCCCCTACTAATCTAGCAACAGTAGTCTTACCTGTTCCTGGGTTCCCTAAGAATAGAGAATGTAGTGAGAACGATGAAGTCGATTTCCCTTGTTCAGCACGTTTTTTATTGATTTCTGCAAGTGCAACGAAGTTCTCAACTTGTTCTTTAACTTTCTTAATTCCAATAAGTTTATTAAGTTCCTCCATTGCATCTTTTTTAGTTCCATCATTTTCAAATTTCCCGTTATTTTTAGCAACTTCGATATCAATATTTTTAATCGTTGTAACATCATCTTCATCATTTTCTACGACTCTGCTAGCAACTGCTTTTAATATACGTTCATTAACATTTCTAATCCATCTTGCATTACTTTTATCTAATGACGCTTTGTACGCATTCTTAACATAATTGTTATAGTAATCTTGATCTTCTAATACATAACTTTTACTTTCTAGATATTTATTACCAATTTGAACAATTTCATCTGGTGAATAATCCTCAAAATCAAACGTATTAGGCACACGAGATTTCAATCCTGGGTTTTGTTTTATAAATTGATCCATCTCCTTCGTATATCCTGCGAAAATTAACATTATTTCATCACGGTGATCTTCCATAAACGCTAATATTGTATCAATTACTTCTTTCCCGTAATTGACAGATCCACCTTTAACTAAACTATATGCTTCATCAATAAATAACACTCCACCTAAGGCTTGATTTAATAACTTTTTAGTAACTTCTGCAGTTCCACCTACTGCAGAGGTAATTAAATCTGATTCTTTCGCTTCTATAAATACACATTCGCCATTTCTTCCTGGTAAGACACCTTTTTCAAATAAAATATCCCCCATTAAACGTGCAACAGTAGTCTTCCCTGTTCCTGGATTCCCTACGAATACCGCATGTAAAACAGGGTTTGTCGGTTCATGCCCTTGTGCTACCCTCTTTATATTAAAGTCAACTACATCTAACATATTAAAAATCTCTTCCTTAACTTTTTTAAGTCCGATAAGATTATTAAGTTGTTGAATAGTAGGCACACTTTCTTTTACTTCTCCAGTTTGTTGAACTTTCCCTGTCGGTTGAACTTTTTCTGCCGCAGCACTTTTTTCTTTTGTTAGGTTATTTAAATCAACAACTTCACTCGTATCATCTGTTTTAAAATTCAGCTCTTTTTTATCTACATTTTCTGCTTGTAGTGATTTAATTCGTACTAACGAATCGCCTAATACATTTACATTTGGATGAGCGATTCTATTCAAAATTAAATTTTCAGCTCTAAACACAGAGTTGGTATTTAATACTATATCTACTTTTAGTGAATTTTCACCTTTAATATCCAACTCTCCCTCAGAAATACATAAACTTAAATTTGAGACAGTAAGTACCTCTGATATAATATTATCACGTAATATAGCTCGACTCCCATACATTTCCATATTTGATACTAGACTATTTTCTAATTCCAGACTCGAATTATCGTTCAAACAAATCGCAGCTGTGTAGAATGGTTGTATAATTCTAGAATTTTTAATAACAACTGTACTATTACTACCCCATAGAACTGGATATCGTTTTTCTGCATCCGCTGGACTTCCTTCTATATACGAGTCAACTATTTCTACTTTTGATTTCCTAGAATCTATACCATTAGAAGTATGACAAATAATACTACTATTTTCTATACTAACTTCTGAATTTTTACTAATTATTTTAAATAATTCAACACTGTTTTTTATATTTAACTTCCCATCATTCTCAGTAGCAATAGATTTCGAATTCCCTTCTAATGCAAGAGTTAGATTATCAATATCTAATTGTCCTCCGTTATTCCAGATTAGATAATACGGATTATCATTTAACGTTGATCCTACTATAGAACCTTTTAGTGATAATTTACCACCTTTTCGTACAACTATAGCATTTCCTTCTTTATTAGAATATAGACACATATCTTCTATTACTACATCAGTATTTTCTGCTATTACAATTTTTCCGTAAAACCAACCATATAATGTTCGTCCTCCATCTGCATTAGTCTCTACATATCCACAAAGAGTAATATTTTTATCTATAATCCAATTACCTGATAAATCAAAACTAAACCCCTTTTCAAATTCGATAATATCCCCATCTACGACAGCAGCATAAGCGTCTGCTAAATCCCATGTATCAGAACCATTACCTACTATATATCTATTCATACGAACTTTTCCTTTCATTCACTATCTATATTGTTTTATGTAATCTATTAATTATTTTAACAAAGTAAAATCAATTTATTTCAACATCTAAAATTTAACTATTTAAATTTTTTCTAACTCTAAATATCAACTACTTAAAATTTTAATATTATTAAAATATTATACATTACTTACATTAAAGAGTTATTTTATTTCATAAATAGTTTTTTCTTAAATTAATTTTTTAATAATAAAATAATAGTTATCCCTTCTATTCTAGCAAAAAAGCTCGAATTATTCAACATACACTTATACAAAATATAAATATATTAGTTATAAATACAAAGTTATCAATAAATAGAAAACTGGCTTTTTTAATAAATTTTTCTCTTCATTTTTTCAACAAAAATATAATTTGTTATAGGAAAATATTTAATGATTCTACACTGAAATAATTTTGTATACTCCTAAAATTTAACCTATACTTTTTAGAATAACTTTGTTTCTCTTTAAACTATTTATATTAATTACATTAAAAAACCCCTAAAGGTAAACATCATATTTTTATGACAAATATTCCTTTAGAGATATTTTTGTTAATTTTATTTTTTAAAAATATACTTCTAATTTTTATAAACAACTAGATTCTATCAACTTTAAAAGCAATATTACATTCTTTATATTCCTGTACGGTTTAATACTTCTTTTGCTTCATTTAATACATCTTCTATTATGTTTTTAACAGGACGCACTTCAGTTACCAATCCCGCTATTTGCCCTGCCATAACAGAACCATTTTCTACATCTCCATCATAAACAGCGCGTCTTAATGAACCAAGCGTTAACTCTTCTAACTCCATAAGCGTTGAAGATTGTTCTTCTAGTTCATGATATCTTTTTGTAAGTTCATTTTTTATACCACGAACTGGCGCTCCAAATTTTTCCCCGGTTAGCGTAGTTGATGTATCATCCGCTTCTAATATCATATTTTTATATTCATCTGTCACCGGACACTCTTCTGAAGCTAAGAATACTGTTCCCATCTGAACTCCACTCGCTCCTAAGCAATATGCCGCAGCCATTCCACGTCCATCAGCTATACCACCAGCCGCAATTACAGGAATATTCACCGCACTTGTTACCTGTGGTAATAGCGCCATAGTAGTGCTAGTTCCAACATGTCCTCCAGCTTCCATCCCTTCGACAACAACAGCGTCACAGCCTAATTCTTCCATTTTCACCGCAGCTTTCACGGAAGGAATAACTGGAATAACTTTTATCCCCGCTTCTTTTAAACGTGGCATGAATTTTCTAGGTGTTCCCGCGCCTGTTGTGACGATTTTTACACCTTCTTCAATAACGACATCGATTATTTCATCGATATTCGGCATCATCAACATTAGATTAACCGCAAAAGGTTTATCGGTAAACTCTTTACACTGTTGAATCTCTTTACGTAATTCTTCAGGACTCACTCCCCCTGATGCCAGTATTCCTAATGCTCCAGTATTAGATACTGCTGAAACTAATTCATGTCTCGCTATTTGGGCCATTGCTCCTTGAAAAATTGGATACTTAATCCCTAATAAATCTGTAATTGCCATAATGGTTCTCCTTTATATTTTAACTATATAGACTGCTTTTCTTTATATCTTTATATTTTTCTAAATATAACAAAATACTACGTATATACTCAACAGAATATATACGTAGCATCTGCACGTTACAACTCCGTAAAGGTCAATAACGCTAATTTCCTCTACTAATATTGTACTATTTCTCTTAATTAACTGTCAAACTCTAACCTTAGCTGTTAGAGGTATTTATCTTTCTATTTGTATTTTTATCCGATTCAGATTTATCCTACTCTTAAAAAACAAATCTAGCAACCACGTAACAAACTATCATTAAGATTATCGATGATAAGAAGCATGCTGTGAATACTCTCACACCTCGTTCTTTAATAACTTTAAAGTTAACACTCATACCAAGAGCTGCCATCGCCATACCTAAGAAGATATACGCTGCATCAACGAAATAAGGCGCTAGCGGTTTTAAGAAAGTAACATAGCTTCCTAAAATACTCATAAAGATAAACCCTAGAATAAAGTATGGCATTGGAACTTTACCTTTTGTTTCATCTTGAGTTTTTTTATTAACTACAATCAGCACTCCTGCCACAACAATAAGCATAAGAACACGTGACAACTTAGTAAGAATCGCAGCATCAAGAGCTACTTGACCACCTGCTCCTCCTGCTGCAACTGCGTGGGCTATTTCATGAAGACTTCCTCCAGTAAATACTCCGTAGTTATACGCATCGAGCCCTAAATAAGGTTGCAAGGTTACTTCTATCAAGGTAAATACTGTACCTAAAATTGCAACTACCGCAACAGCAAGAACACTGTTATCTGTTTTCGCACGAAGTTGACCACTTACTCCCATAACTGCCGCAGCACCACAGATACCACAACCACATGAAGAAAGCAAGGCAAGTTCATGATCAACTTTAAACGCACGACACATAAAGTAAGTTAAAGTAATCATGAATAACACAATAAAGAAGGCAACGACTAATGTTTTCTTCCCTTCGGCTAAAAGTCTATCCAACGCTAGCTTAAATCCTAATAAAATTATCCCAAGGCGTAAGAACTTATTACTTATAAACGGAATATCCGCCTTAACCTGTTCTTTCAACCCTTTCGACATTTGTAACGCCATACCAATAACAAGCGCAATTACTAAATGTCCAAAAAGTTTTAACGCTGGTACTTGCGCAAGATATTTCGCAATCAACGAAATAACTAACATTATACCTAAGGTATAATAAAAATTAATACTCTTAAATCTACTCATATGAGTTTCCCCTTTTATAATATTCATCTAAATAATAACTAATTATAGTTTAATTATACTACTTACGGTATTTCTCTTCAAGAAAATATAGAAAAGACGCAACTCCCCTAAAGTTACGTCTTTTCTCAGCCATTTATTTACATATGTTATCCTAATAATAGAAATAGATAGTGTGCAATAATCCCTGCTGCTATCCCTCCTATTGTGTGAGATAGAATCGCTTTTGAAGAAAGTTTTCTAACTCCAAGTGCATCCATCATACCGATATGTGTACTTAAATATCCACTCCAACACATACCCATCGCTGTAAATACCGCAATATCATTTGGTCCAATAAGACCACTTCTTAAGAATTCAGGCACTAGAGAAATCGCTCCTCCCACAGCTCCTAATGCTGTTATCGGGAAGGCTATTGCTTCTGCTGAATGGAATCCGAATAATGGTTCTAGTATAAATGTTAGTTTTTCTCCTAACCAAGGCAAGAATCCAACTCCCTCATATGCTGCACCTGTATATCCTCCAGCTGGCATTTTAAATGTTAACATCATCACAAAAGTACAAACAATCAATACTCCTGGGATTATCGCCATCCCCATTTCTACTCCCGTTTTCCCACCTTCTAAAATAGTATCTAAAACTCGCTGGAACATATTCCCATCACGAACTATTCTTACTTTATCAGGTGCTTCTTGTTCGCCATCTAATTCGACTACTGGATCTTCTGCCTCATCACCATAGTACTTTTTAGTTTCTCTTAACATTAAACGAACACTTATAATACTTCCTAATATCGCTCCAATATTACCTATAATTGCTGCTTTTACAAAACCTTCTCCTTGCCCCATCATAAACATCGTTACAATAAGCCCCATTCCGAAGGCTGTACCTAGGTTACATAGTGCTGGCACCTGGTATTTTTTAAAGAAAGCTACAAAACGCTTATCTTTCGCAAATGGAATAATTGCTGGATTATCCGATAAATAAGTAGCAACTGCTCCCGTTACACTTGCTCCCGGCATCCCCCAAAGCGGTTTCATAAGCGGCGCAAATATTTTATTAATTAATGCAATTGCTCCAAACTCTGATAACAATGCACTGATTGCCCCAGCAATAACCGCCATCGCCATAATGAAAAATACTGTATTCAGTAATAAGTCGTGCGCAGTAGCCATCATAGTTTTGAACATGAGTGGCGTTCCCATTTTCCTTGCCATAAATCCAAATATCAAGAAAAATATCACTAGAAAAATAAATGTCTCTAAACTAACAGCTTTTTTCACCACTGTATTTTTACTTTTTTTCTTGGTCCTATCCCCGTCCATAAAAATTATCCTTTCTTTAATTTTGATTTAATTTAATTACCATTATTTGAACCCATTTATTCAAATAACCTGTACTAATACATCTTACACCTAATATTATAGCATATTTTCTTTATTACTGCAACTATTTCAACAATTTTGTAACTAATTTAACCACCTTCGACATTATATATCTTTTATCCTAATAAACATAAACACTTCTCAACCTCTATATCTCAACATTTACAACATTATTTACTTTTAAACACCCCCTCTTCTAAAAATATTAATTATTTATAAATTTTATCATTCCATAACCACTTGTTGTGGTACAGAAAATCTTGGTGTTATATTTATTCTGTGATCCACAACTAAATGTGTATTATTTTTATATTTTAAACTTGAATAATCTAAAAAATTTTAAAATCTTCATTACTTTTAATAAGCTAGATTAATTGCAATCACATCTCTTTTTTGGTAAAATTAACTAGCAACAAATAAATTATAGGAGAAGATTTTTTATGCAAAAGAAAAATGAAAATAATAATAAAATCTTAAAGTTTTCAATTAGAAAATTATCTCTTGGGGCAGCACCGGTAGTTATCGGGGCTTTATTTTTTGGAAGCCATGTACCAAGTGAAGCACTTGCAAATGAAAACAACACAAGCATTAAATATACTTATCTAACTGAAAACGAATTAACCGATGCAGAAAAAAGTTTAATTAAAAGAAGTATCCCTACTAATGTTAAACAAGATGAAACATACTACATGGTTTATAAAAAAGAAGCTCAAACTTCTACTAAGCCTACAACTGAATTAAAATCACTACCAAACACTGGACAAAGTTCACTTCCAGTTGCTGGGCTTGGGATTGGTACTGCGGTGTTAGTAGTTCTTTTAATGTCGAAAAAACACAGAAACAAAGTACTTAGTGTAGTATTAATCGGAGCTATGGGGCAAAGTATTGTTATGCCTTATCAATCATTTGCCTTCGAAAATAAAGAATTAGTACGTTACAATACTCAAACAACAGTAGCTAATTCAGACGAGCTTGCGAATGGTGTAATCAATATCGATGGTTACCGTTATGTTGGTTATTTCACACTTAGTGATCTAGGTCTATCACCTAAACAAGAACAGAACACTCTTTCTAAGCCAACACAACAACCAGCTGAACCTACACAACCTCAACAAAAACCTGAAGCAACTCACAAAACAACACCTGAAGTAGCACCTAAAACAGTAGTTGAAAACAAACCAGAACTTAAATCTACTACAGAAGCTATTCCTTTCAAAACTATAGAACAATCTGATGCCACTCTACCTAAAGGACAAACTAAAGTTGTTCAAGGAGGGGTTAACGGGGAACAAATCGTATTTAGCGAAGTAACTACTGTTGATGGTAAATCAACTAGTAAAGTTATTAAAACTTCTATCACAAAGGAGCCTATCAATAAAGTAATCGCTGTTGGTACTAAAGAAGAAGTTGCGCCTACACCAATTACTCCAACGACTAAAGTAACACCAAGTGAAGGAGAAAAATCTCCATCTGTAGTAAAACCTGAAATTGTAACTTCTACAAAAGTTGTTCCTTTCAAAACTATCACACAAAACGATGCTACTTTACCTAAAGGGCAAACTAAAGTTGTTCAAGAAGGAGTTAACGGGGAGCTTACTATTTTAACAGAAGTCTCTTCGGTTGATGGTAAAAAATCAAGTAAAGTACTAGAAAATACAATTACAAAACAACCTGTAAATAAAGTAATCGCTGTTGGTACTAAGGAAGAAGCTACTCCAGCTACTCAACCTGAAACTCAAAAACCTGAGGAAACTAAACCTGCTACTCAACCTGAAACTCAAAAACCTGAGGAAACTAAACCTACTACTCAACCTGAAACTCAAAAACCTGAGGAAACTAAACCAGAAGAGAAAGTAGATAAAACAGCACTAAAAGCTCAAATCGCTAGAGCCCTTGCACTTGTACCTGCTGATTATTCAGTTACAAGCTATAATGCTCTAAAACCAATTTTAGCCGCTGCACAAAACGTCTATGCTTCAGATTCTGTAAAACAACCTGAAGTAGATAGCGAAACAGCCAAACTTAAAGCCGCTATCGATGCTCTTACTGTTGATAAAATTGAATTAAACAAAACTATCGCTGACGCGAAATCAAAAACTAAAGAGCACTACAGTGATGCATCTTGGACAAACCTTCAAACTGTATTAGCTGATGCTGAAAAAGTTACAAACAACCCAGCAGCAAAACAAAGCGAAGTAGATCACATTAACGAAAAACTTAAAGCCGCTATTGCTGGATTAAATACTGATAAAACTGAACTTGAAAAACAACTTGCTGAGGCTAAGTCTAAGACTGCCGCTGATTACAGCACTGCATCTTGGAACGCTCTAGAAGAAGCGAAAAAAGCTGCTCAAGAAGTTGAAGATAACGCTACTGCTACACAAGCTCAAATTGATGAAGCTGCTAAAAAACTTAAAGCCGCTATCGACGCTCTTAATGTTGATAAAACAAAATTACAAGAACAATTAAAAACTGCAGAAACTAAACAAGAAGCTGACTATAACCCTAAAACATGGAATGATTTTAAACAAGCTGAAATCAAAGCTAAAGAAATCAACAACCAAACTACTCCACTTCCTAAACAAAGTGAAATAGATGCGGCTACTAAAGCCCTTCAAGACGCTATTAAAGCTCTTGCTGTAGATAAAACTGCATTACAAAACGCTATTAACACAGCTAACAGCAAACGAAAAGAAGAATACACTACTCAAACATGGAAAGCTTTAGAAGAAGCCCTTACAGCAGCAAACGATGTAAACAAAGCTGAAGCTACTACTCAAAGCAAAGTGAATGCAGCTACTGAAAAATTAGAAGAAGCTATCAAAAACTTAGTTCCATTAACCGAAAAACCGATACTAAAATTCGTTGATACTGACAAGAAAGTATTAGATAAAGAAGTAGTCGCTAAGTATTCTCTAGAAAATCCAACTAAGACAAAAATTAAATCAATCACAGCTACTCTGAAAAAAGATGGAGAAGTTGTTAAGACTGTAAATCTAACAGAAGATAATCTAAATGCTTTATTAGATAATCTAAAATACTTCCAAAAATATACTCTATCTACTACTATGGTTTACGATAGAGGTAACGGTGAAGAAACTGAAACTTTAGAAGATCAACCAATTCAATTAGATCTTAAAAAAGTTGAAATTAAAAACATCAAAGAAACAAACTTAATAAGCGTTGATGAGAATGGTAATGAAACTGACAACAGCTTACTTAATGCTGTTCCTACGAATATAACTCCGTTATATTTAAAAGTTACAACTCATGATAACAAAGTGACAAAACTTTCTGTTGATAAAATAGAGGAAGTTGTCAAAGACGGGGAGACTTTCTATAAAGTTACTGCAACAGCTCCTGATTTAGTTCAACATACAGATGCTTCTAAATTAGCTAATGAATATGTTCATTATATAGCTAAAGCAAAACAAAAAGTTGGTAATGTTTACTATGATTTTGCTGAATTGGTTGAGGCTATTCAAAATAATCCGGAGGGTGAATATAAAATTGGACAAAGTTTAAATGCTACTAACATTAAACCAAACGGAAAATCTTATATCACTAAAAAATTCAAAGGTACATTAACTAGTACTGATGGAAATAGGTTTGCTATACATAATTTAAGTAATCCTTTATTCGATGTTATTGAAAACTCTACAATAAAAGATTTGATTTTCTCTAACGTGAATATAAATAAACCCGGAGCAGATCAAATAGCGACACTTGCAAAAGATACAACAAATACAACAATTGAAAATGTTAAGATTACTGGTAGTATTATTGGTGGTAATGATGTAGCTGGGGTTGTTAACAATTTAAATAATGGTAGTAAAATGAAGAATGTTTCTGTTATCGGAAAACTTCACACAGAAGGTAAAAAAGGTTGGAGCATTTCTGGGTTAGTTAACAATCAAAGAAAAGCAAACATTGAACGTGTGTATACAGATGTAGAGATTACAGGTGAAAAAGCTCGTGGTTCAGCTTTAGTTTCAACATTAGATAGAGGTATGGATCCAATGGATGTTAGAGCTAATGGACATATTAAAAAAGCTGTAGCAAAAGGTTCAATTAACTTAAAAAATAACGTCGAAACAGGTGGGGTTATTACTAAAAACTGGCCATATGGATATTTAGAAGATGTGGTTAGTTATGTAAAAGTAACTAATGCTGAAAAACTTTATGGTTCAGGTGATATTGGTGATGATGACTTTGGTTATCCTTATCTAAATAGAGTTGTCAGCGTTGCGGGTGAAGCGACTGGTAATGTGACAAGAAAAAATGCGGATAAGCTTAAAGAAATTTCTAAAGAGGATGCTGATAAACGATTAGAAAGTTTTGATATTACTTCTAAAGATTTTGAAGCGTCGTCATTATTAGTAGATAAATTAAACAATACTCGCTCAAAAGCTGATACTTATAAAGATACAGAAGATTACAATAAAGAGCGTGAACTTGCGTATCGTAATATTGAAAAACTTCAACCATTCTACAATAAAGAGTGGATTGTTAACCAAGGTAATAAGATTCCTGCCGGATCAAACCTATTAACTAAAGAAGTATTATCTGTTACAGGTATGAAAGATGGTGCATTTGTTACTGACTTATCTAATATTGATAAGATTATGGTTCACTACGCTGACGGCACAAAAGAAGAGATGGGTGTTACATCTAAGGATTCTAAAGTAGCGCAAGTTCGTGAATATAGTATTTCTGGATTAGGTGATATTGTTTATACTCCGAATATGGTTGATAAAGACAGAACACAGTTAATTAGCGACATTAAAGCTAAATTGACATCTTTTGATCTAATTTCTCCTGAAGTAAGAGATCTTATGGATAGACGTAATAAACCTGAAGAAAATAGCGAAGGTCATAAGAATAATTACATTAAGAATCTATTCCTTGAAGAAAGCTTTAAAGAAGTTAGAGAAAATATTGATAAACTTGTTAAAGCACTTGTGGAAAATGAAGATCATCAGTTAAATAAAGACGATGCGGCTATGAAAGCTCTTCTTAAAAAAGTAGAAGATAATAAAGCCAAGATTATGCTGGGTCTTACATATCTAAATCGCTACTATGGATTCAAATATGATGAAAAGTCTATGAAGGATATTATGATGTTCAAACCTGACTTTTATGGTAAGAATGTTAATGTATTAGACTTCTTAATTAAAGTTGGGTCAAGAGAACATAATATTAAAGGTAACAGAACTTTAGAAGCGTATCGTGAAACTATTGGTGGAACTATCGGTATCGGTGAATTAAACGCGTTACTAAACTATAATATGCGTCTATTTACAAACGAAACTGATATTAACACTTGGTATAAAAAGGCGGTATCTCACACTAACTATGTAGTTGAAAAACAATCTTCTAACCCATTATTTGCGAATAAGAAATATCGTTTATACGAAAACATTAATAATGGTGAGCATAGTAAATATATTTTACCACTTCTTACTACGAAGAATGCTCATATGTTCTTAATTTCAACATATAACACATTAGCGTTTAGTGCGTTTGAGAAGTATGGTATGAATACAGAAGCGCAGCGTGAAGAATTCAAAAAACAAATCGATTTACGTGCACAAGAGCAAATCAACTACTTAGATTTCTGGTCTCGTTTAGCGGCTGATAACGTACGTGATAGATTACTTAAATCTGAGAATATGGTACCTTCAGCAATTTGGGATAACCAAGAAGTTCCAGGACATGGATGGGCTGATAGAATGGGTCACAATAAGAATGGAGACTATGCTCCAGTTCGTGAGTTCTATGGTCCAACAGGTAAATGGCACGGATATAACGGTATGGGTGCTTATGCTTATATTTTTGAAAATCCACAAAATTCAGAAGCTGTATATTACATCATTTCTAGTATGATTAGTGATTTTGGTACATCTGCGTTTACTCATGAGACTACACATATTAACGACCGTATGGCGTACTTAGGTGGATGGCGTCATCGTGAAGGAACTGACGTAGAAGCATTCGCTCAAGGTATGTTACAATCACCATCATTATCAAATCCAAACGGTGAATACGGTGCATTAGGTCTTAACATGGCGTATGAACGTGAAAATGATGGAAAACAATGGTATAACTATAATCCTAATAAATTAGATAGTCGTGAGAAAATCGATCACTACATGAAGAACTATAACGAAGCTTTAATGATGCTTGATCATCTAGAAGCTGACGCTGTTATTGCTAAGAATAAAGGAAGTAATGATAAATGGTTTAAACGTATCGATAAGAAATGGCGCGTGAAAGCTGACCGTAACGGACTTGTAGGTGAGCCGCATCAATGGGATTTAGTACGTGATCTTAATGACGATGAGAAAGGTCGCAGGTTAACAAGTATTGATGATCTTGTAGATGGAAACTTTGCAACTAAACATGGTTTACCTGGAAATAATCATTATCGTGCTGAAGGGTTTGATACAGCTTATACGGTTGTTAACATGATGACAGGTATTTACGGTGGTAATACAAGTAAGAGCGCTGTCGGTTCAATCTCATTTAAACACAATACTTTCCGTATGTGGGGTTACTTCGGTTATCTAGATGGATTTGTTGGATATGCTTCTAATAAGTATAAACAAGAATCTAAAGCAGCTGGAAATGCTGGTCTTGGTGACGACTTTATCATTAAGAAAGTCTCTAAAGGTAGATTCGATTCACTTGAAGCTTGGAAGAAAGAATGGTTTAAAGAAGTTAAAGCTAAAGGGGATAAAGGTTTCGTGGAAATCGAAATCGATGGTAAGAAAATTTCTAACTATGCTGGACTTCAAGAATTATTCAACGAAGCTGTTGAAAAAGACCTTAAAGGTGATAAATTCGAGAATACTGTTAAACTTAAAGAAAAAGTCTACAAAGCGTTACTTAAAAATTCTGACGGATTTGCTGGAAAACTTTTCAAAGATTAATTTAATCAACAAAAACCTAGATTTAGAAATTTCTAAATCTAGGTTTTTTAATATTTTACGCGTTTCTTATTATAATTTTAGATTACGTAAACCTTATATTCTCTAACTAAAAAAATCCAGGACTATTTTTCAAGTCCTGAATTATCGCCTTAAATTATTTCTACTTCTTTTCTATATTGATCCTTAATATTTTCATCAAGAACATCATCACTGATGATTGCCGTTAGATCTTTTAGTTGGAAAAATGTATAAAATGCATGAGTTGAAAACTTACTATGATCTGCTAGAACATAACGTTCAGTCGCATTATTAAGAATCGTCTCGTTACAACGACCTTCTTCTTCATCAGAGATAGTAACTTTCTCTAAATCTATACCATTTACTCCCACAAATGCCTTATTGACACTTATTTTACTAAGTGCATCTTGTGTGAAATACCCTATAAATCCTTTTGTTTTTTGACGATATCTTCCTCCGATAAAAATAAGATCGCAAGAAGGATTGTCTTTAAACTGTTCAAAAACCGTCAATGAATTTGTTACAATATTAATATTCTTATCTTGTAAAAATTCTGATAGATAACTTGTAGTACTTCCAGGCCCGATAAAAATAGTTTCATTATCTTTTATAAGATCCGCTACTTTTCTAGCTATTTGCTTTTTCTCTTCAACGTTTACAGAAATCTTCTTATTGTAATTATCTTCCTGATAAAAGTTTTTCGGTTTTAGTTTTGCACCACCATGTATTCTAGTAAGGTGACCATAGTCTTCTAACTCTTGTAGGTCGCGACGTATAGTCATCTCTGTTACCTTCATATCATGCGCTAGTTTGCTCACACGTACTAAATGCTTTGTTTTTAACTCGTCTAAAATATAGCTGTGTCTATCTATTTTTAACATTTTTTCTCCACTCTAAATTAATAAATTTAACATTTATATTTTAACACTTTTTTTGAAAATATAAAACTGAAAACATAAAAAAACATTAAAACGAACGTTAATTCTAACATAAAGCACAAAAAACTAGCTGTTTTTAGGTTTAAGACTACCTAAATCAGCTAGTTTTTCTTTATTTTTCTTTATCTTCTTTTGTTTTTTCTATTTTTGGTTGTTCTGTAGCTGCTACAACTCGCGTATTCAATAGTCTATCATATAGCATTATCGAATCTTTACGTTTAAGTATATATGTTTCATACAGCCAGAATAGCGCCGAAACTGGTACCGCAGCCCAACCTACTGTAACTTTAATTAAGAATTCTCTAATTAAATATCTAGAAAATTCAATTTTCTTATTGTCAGTTGGAACTAATCTTATTTTAAAAAGTTTTTTCCCAATCGTTTGACCTTGCCATTTATGAGGTAGGTATCCATATAAAAGAACTGCAAAAATAACTATAGAAATCGTCATATACAGTGCATTTCTTTCATTTTCCGCTCCACCTTGAGCTCGTAAATTTGCAGTTGTATATTGGAATACAAAAGCTATCGGTAGATAAATCGCTAAGTCGATTAGATAAGCAAAGAAACGTTTAACGATTGATGCTGTTTCTCCGTTCACATCTAACAATGGCTCTTCCATTGGTCCTGAAATATCACTCAATGTCGGCTTTATATTTCTGTCATTATAGCTATATGAGCTATTTTTTTTAATCTTTTTTACCATAAGTCACCTAGGCTTCTAAGTCAACGTTGTGGTATACTTGTTGAACATCTTCACAGTCATCAAGCATTTCTAACATTCTTTCGAATTTAGCTTTGTCTTCTTCGCTTAATGTTACTTCATTTTGAGGAATCATTGAAATCTCAGCAACTTCAAACTCTTCGATTCCAGCAGCTTTTAGCGCTTCTTGGATTTCGTGGAAGTTTTCTGGTTCACCGTATACTAGTGTTAATTCATCTTCTTCGATAATATCACGAGCATCGATATCAGCTTCCATAAGGATTTCTAATAATTCATCAGCACTTTTACCTTCAACACCGATTACTGCAGTGTTGTCGAACATGTAGTTAACAGAACCAG
>ERZ772956.1035-NODE-1035-length-19688-cov-5.892732_pt1 | contig 19688 bp, 19 predicted proteins | sample MGYA00580683_ERZ772956 | MGnify/ENA primary metagenome ERZ772956 (study PRJEB29015, sample SAMEA2738077) | human oral metagenome | biome: human oral; feature: human-associated habitat; material: saliva | place: China | collected 2212 ... | reverse complement strand
ATAAAAGAGGTATCTCCGCGGCAGATGATGTCGCGGAGTTCTTATCTGATAAGCCAAGTTTGACCTACGATCCTTTTCTGCTCAAAGATATGTATGAAGGCGTTGATCTTATAATGATGGCTGTTGAGACCGGTCAGAAGATTTGTATCTACGGGGACTATGATGCGGATGGAGTTACATCGGTGTCACTCATGATGGATGTTCTCAGAAGGATTGGGGCGGATATAAGCTACTATATTCCGTCTCGCTTTGATGAGGGATACGGGTTAAATTCAGATGCGATAGATAAAATAAAGGCAGCAGGGGCGGATATAATTATTACTGTTGACTGTGGCTCGACTTCTGTAGATGAGGTCATGCACGCGCAGGAGATAGGTCTTGAGGTACTCGTTACGGATCATCATACAATTAGAGATGAAGTTCCGGACTGCCTTATCATCAATCCGAATCAGTCGGACTGCCACTATCCTTTTAAGTATTTAGCAGGAGTTGGGGTCGCATTTAAACTGGCTCAGGCACTATGTAAAACTGCCCATCTCCCTAAGGAAGTTCTGACGCGAAATCTCGACCTCGTCGCTATAGGAACAGTTGGCGATGTAGTTCCTCTTATAGACGAGAACAGAACTCTTGTGAAATTTGGACTTAGAGCGCTCAATCTCAGCAAGAGAGTTGGTCTTAAGGAACTTATGATGGAGATAGGTTTAAAACAAGGTGAGATAATCTCACAAAACATATCATTTGTTATAGCGCCTCATATAAACGCGGCGGGAAGAATGGGAAGTGCTTCATTAGCATCAAGACTCATGCTCTGCGATGACGAGCAGAGAGCAAAGGAGCTTGCAGGGCTAATCAGGGAAGCAAATAACACAAGAAGAAGCGTTCAGGAAAATCTTTTTAAGAGCTGCATAGCTGATATATCAAAGGAAGATGTTGACAAGGGATATCTCTTAGTTGAGCTAAAAGATGCTCATGAAGGCGTCACTGGAATTGTTGCCGGGAAGCTAAAGGAAAAATATAATGTCCCAAGTCTAATCGTTACACAGATAGGTGATGGATACAGTAAGGGCACCGGAAGGAGCGTAGATGGGATAAGCCTTTTTGAGTTGCTAAATAGAAAGCCGGAGCTATTTGTAAAGTTTGGCGGACATGCAGCGGCTTGCGGGTTTACGATATCGGATGAAAATATACCTCTTTTAAGAGCCTCAATAGAAGAGGGATTGACAGAGCAAAAGAATAAGGATGTGGCAGAAGCCGGTAATACACCGGCCTATGACGTTCAGCTTCAGAGTGTTGATTTAAATGAGGATTTCTTCGCTCAGCAGAGGATGCTTGAGCCATTTGGCAGATGTAACGAAGTACCTCTAATACGAATAGATGCAAATATTGATTTCGTTTCAAGGATGCAGAAAAGACCTGAGTTTCTGCAGTTTACGGCAAACTTTGATGGGAAGAGCATTAGGGGTGTGGATTTTGTAAATGCAGATATATACGAAACGCTTTTAGATGAGGCAATGAGATCAAAGCGAAGCATAGCTTTGATTGGAAATTTGGAATTATCAAACTGGAACGGAAAACAGTATATGAATTTTGTTTTAAAGTCGGCAAAGATGGAGAACTAATGAAAAAACAAAGAGTTGGAATAGTATTATTCACAGTATTTATAACTTCGGCACTGATGGTTGCAGGATTCTTTTCATATCTAAAACTCAGTGACTCGGCTTTAGTAAACAGGAGCGAGCTGGATGAGCAGAACAAGCTCCTCGAAAAGTATAGTAAGATTCTAAGTGTAGAAGAGTTCATATCATCGGACTTCCTTTTTAAGTATGACAAAGAAAAGCAAGAGGAGGCGGTTTACAATGCGATGTTTGATGCTCTTGGAGATAAGTACTCCAGGTATTTAAACAAGGATGAACTCGCTTTGCTTAAAAGAAATCTCAACAACAGTTTTACAGGAATCGGAATAAGCTTTGAGATTACAAAGGAAGGAATCCTTGTAAAGGGTGTCATCAAGGAAGGTCCGGCTGAAACTGCCGGAATCCAAAAGGGTGATATAATTCTCGAGATAGATGGCAAAAAATATACTACGGCAAACGCTGTAAGAAAAGCAATAACCGGCAAAGTTGGTGATCCTGTTGTGCTTAAGATAAAGCGAGGATCGGATAAAAAGGACATCAAGGTTATAAGAGGTAAAATTGAGGATTCGACGGTTGAGCCGACATCTATATCAGATAAAATTGGATATGTGAAGATCACATCATTTGGGGAGAATACGGCTAAAAACTTTGAAGAAGCGATAAATTCGTTCGAGTCAAACGGCAAGGAGAGTGTAATTATAGATTTGCGCTCAAACCCGGGCGGATATTTTGATGAGGGAACAAAGGTTGCAGATAGAATACTCCCTAAATGCAAGATTACTTATACGAAGGACAAGCATGGTAATATCAAAAACTTCAACTCTGACGAGAAGCATACTAAGCTAAAAGTAATTCTTTTGATCGACGAAAACTCGGCGAGCGCATCAGAAATTGTAGCATCAGCACTTATTGATAACGGTGCCGCAGTTTCTGTAGGACAGAAGACTTTCGGCAAGGGAATTGTTCAGGAAACTCGCTTGTTCAAGGATGGAACGGCAGTTAGCCTTACGGTAAAGGAATATTTTTCGCCTAAGGGAACCAAGATACACGGTGTGGGAATCACACCTCAGTATGTTGTAGCAAACCGCGATGGCAAAGACTTGCAGCTGGAGAAAGCGATAGAGCTTGCCGGAAATTGACTTTAGCGCGGTAAAATGATATAATTTCAACGCAATATTTTGGTATTCTAGATTGCTGCTAAAGCGAAAGGAAGGAACGATGGCTTACGAATCAAAGTACAGAAGAGAAGATATTGACGAACTGTTCGACGGGATTTTGACTTTGCGAGATAGAGAAGATTGTTATAGGTTCTTTGAGGATATATGCACGATCAACGAGATTCACTCGATTGCTCAGAGACTTCAGGTGGCCAAGCTCCTTTCTGAGAAGAAGACATACAACGAAATAGAGAAGGTGACTAAGGCTTCGACGGCGACGATAAGTAGAATTAATAAATGCATTGTCTATGGTGCGGATGGATACCGCAGGGTTTTGGAACGCCTTAACAATGAGAAAAAATAGTTTAGGGTGCATTAGCACCCTATTGTTTTAATATATGAAATTCGCCATAGTTTTGGCTGTGGATGTTATGATGGAGGTCAATTTGCCGGAAATATACTTAAGGGAAGGACAGAATTTACACGGAGTTCAAAGCCACGGATTAATAAGGACGGCGCTTGCAGATTATCTAAATAATGACGAATGCAAAACACTGAATATAAGCGATATAGATAATGTTGTAAACAATATACAAATCAAGACTTACAAAGAAGGAAAGCCATATTTCATAGATTTTGATGTAGAGTTTTCAGTGTCAAATACGGGACCTATGTGGATGTGTCTATTTGATAGACACCCGTGTGGAATAGATATACAGGAGGTGAAATCCTGCAAGCACGAATCTATAGCTGAGAGACATTTCAGCAAAGAAGAATTTGAGTATGTGAAGCTTTGGGGAGAAGAGGGGTTTTTCGATATTTGGACAGCTAAAGAAGCCTTTGGCAAGTACACGGGCAAGGGAATATTTGCATCAAAGGAATCTGTAGTCGATGAAAACCACGAGCTGAAAAAAGAGCTAATTCATGAGGGAAAGACCGTGTATATAAATAAGATGGAAGTTCTTCCTAAAATAAAGTGTACATACTGCCTAGAGACGGATAAAAAAGCGAAGGTGGTGCTTCTATGAAGTCGATAAGTGAGATTGCTGCAGCAAGAATCTTACGTTCAAGGTGCAGCGCTCAAGTTTTGAGGAAATACCTAAAGAACAAAAATTTCTCCGATAGGGAAATCGAAACCTTGATAGAAAGCTTTAAGGGCTATGGCTACCTCGATGATCTTCAGTATTGCAGAGACTTTATAGTCCACGGTGAGAGGAAGGGCTGGGGAGAGCTTAGAATTAAAAGAGAGCTGCGCAAAAGAGAGCTAAGCAGCGAAAATATTGCCATTGCTTTTGATGAGAAACTTGAGAATTCCGATGCTGATGAAGGAAATACCGAGCGTAACAGAGCACTTGCGGTTGCCTTAAAGATTATAAGGCAGAGCGGTATGGAAATAGAGAATAAAATCCCGGAAAAACTTAGAAATAGAATAATCCGCAGGTTATCAAGCTACGGATACAGCTCTTCAATTGTATTTTCAACACTAAGCAAGCTCGATGAGATGGCCGGAGATGAGATTCTATTTGATTATGAAATATAGCATGTTTTTATTTTTTATTTGTGGCTTTGCTCCTTGCGAGTATGAATACTGTTACAAAAATACATGCGAAACCAAGTGCTTCTATTCCTGTGAATGGAACGTTTAGCAGTATGACCATGAACACAGTTGCTGAAACCGGTTCTATGCTTGCGAGCATACTGGCAACTACAGGACCACATCTGTTTATCCCCATCAAATATAGCGTATATGATACTATAGTTCCCAGTAGGATAATCAAAACGAGAAGCATAATGAATTTAGGATTTGTGTTGAACGGCTGTAAGAACGCTTTACTGCATGTACTTGTTATGGCTCCACCGATAAGCATGGCACAACCGGTAACAGGAATCGCGCCGTATTTACCTATAAGTCTGATAGGCAGGAAGGTATAGAAAACGATAGCAAATGCAGAAAATAGCCCCCACATCAGACCGAGCGGTGTAATATAGATGCGATGAATGTCGCCATGAGTTGCGAGGATAAATGTTCCTATCATAGCGAGGATGATTGCTCCGACCTCTTTCTTTGTCGGAAGTCTTTTGATAAGAATACATTCGGTAATCATGCAGAAAACAGGGCCTATGTACTGAAGTATAGTTGCAGTTCCGGAGTTTGAATTATTTATTGCCTCAAGATATGAAACCTGATTGAACAAAATACCAAATATAGCAAATAGAACCAGCTGAACTACTGAGCGTTTATCTTTGAGCATTGAAATCAGATTTTCTTTATTTGTAAGTAGGGATGCAATAGTGAGGATTAGACCGGAAAAGACCATGCGCATCGAAGACAGATATAGCGGAGTTATACCGAAGTTCTTAAATAGAATTTCGGCGCAGGTGCCCGAAAAGCCCCATGCTATTCCTGCAGAAATTGTCATGACCATGCCTTGTTTGAATCTATCCTTCATAAAATCCTCCTATTTAAAATACATATAACATTTATAATGATATAAAAGGAGAAAAATGTCAAATAAGAATTTTGCTAGAGAATTTTTTAAAATATATGATAGAAAGGTGAGCTGCGGGGAAATCGTATTCAAGAACCTGGGCATGCCACACAATGATTTCACTATGCTCTGTACGACGGAAGGACATGTGCCACCGGCTGAGGTAATTGAAACATTATGCCTTACGATGAAGCTGAGCGAGGATGAGAAGGCTATTTTCAGAAGTTTTATAGCCGAATAGGATTAAGCAAAAGAGTTAATAAATATTGCTGATAATATCTTTATATGCATTTTGGATGTGTGCCAAAGTGGTATATATAGATATGTATTGTATAACTGAAAATAAAGTAAATATATACTTGAAAGGGAGTGTAAATATGACAAAAGTAGATATTTTTTCAGGATTTCTAGGAGCAGGAAAGACGACTTTGATTAAAAAATTGATTTCCGAAGCATACAAAGATGAGCAACTCGTACTTATCGAAAACGAGTTTGGAGATATAGGAGTAGATGGAGAATTTCTAAAGGATTCGGGAATTCAGGTCAACGAGATGAACTCCGGATGCATATGCTGTAGTCTTGTCGGAGATTTTGGCAAGGCTCTTGCTGAAGTTGTTCAGAAATACCATCCGGATAGAATTTTGATAGAGCCATCCGGCGTTGGCAAGCTCAGCGATGTTATCATGGCTGTTGAAAACCTACATAATGACGAGCTCGTTCTGAACGGATTCACAACTGTTGTAGATGCTAAAAAGTGCAAGATGTATATGAAGAACTTCGGTGAATTCTTCAATAACCAGATTGAGAATGCAAGTGCTATCATCTTAAGTCATACAGCAGGTCTCGGACAGGAAAAGCTCGACGCTTGTGTTGAACTTATCCGTAATCACAACAAAGCCGCAGAAATCGTTACAACAAATTGGGATGAGCTTGATGGTAAGCTGATACTTCAGACAATGGAAAAGAGAGCGGGAATTGACGCAGAGCTTGAGCACCTCAAAGCCGAGATGAAAGAACATCACCATCATGACCATGAGGAGCATGAGCATCATCATGAACATGGCGAAAGCTGTGGCTGTGGACATCACCATGAGCACCATGAACATGAGCATCACCACGACCATGAGGAACATGAGCATCATCACGATCATGAGGAGCATGAACATCATCATGAACACGGCGAGAGCTGTGGCTGCGGACATCACCATGAGCATGGACATCACCACGCAGACGAAATATTCCAGAGTATAGGTATAGAAACCAGCCATAAATTTAATGAGACAGAAATCAAGGACTTCCTGGGGAAAATCGGAAACTTCACTGAGTTTGGTACAATTTTGAGAGCGAAGGGTGTTGTTGAAAGCTCGGATGGAGGATGGATTCACTTTGATTATGTACCGGGAGAGGCAGACGTTAGAGCAGGAAGTGCAGCAACTACAGGTATGATTTGTGTAATCGGTGTAGACATAGAGGAAACTAATATCAGAGAAGCACTAGCTATATAATATAAAAGTAAAAGAGGATAAAATGGAAATTCCAGTATATTTATTTACAGGTTTTTTAGAAAGTGGTAAGACAACATTTATTCAGGATATTCTCGAGGGCAGCGACTTCAATGCCGGAGAGAGGACTCTTCTCTTGATGTGCGAGCAGGGGATAGAGGAACTTGACGAAAGTAAGTTCTTTACAAAGGATAACATCTTTTGCGAGTATATAGAAAGCCGGGATGAGCTGAATCCGGGACATCTTTCTGAATTACAGAAAAAGCATCGCGTCGAAAGAGTTGTCATTGAATATAATGGCATGTGGATGATGCAAGACTTGTTTCGCAATATGCCTCAGGATTGGATTATATCACAGGAGGTTACATTTGCGGATGCGAGTGTTTTCATAAACTATAACGAGAATATGAGACAGTTGGTTTTCGATAAGCTAAAGACTGCAGATTTAGTGGTATTTAACAGATGTGTACATGGCTTTGATAAGCTAAAATTCCACAAAATCGTTAGGGTTGCAAATCGTAAAAATCAAATAGTTTACGAATATGGCCCTGATGATGTAGAACCCGATACTATAGTCGACGAATTGCCTTTTGATATGAATGCCGATATTATCGAAATCGAAGAGGATTGTTTTGCTGAGTGGTACCGCGATGTTAATGATAATCCTGAGAAGTATGATAAGAAAAAAGTAAGGGTTCTGGGTAGACTTGCTAGCGGTGGAGGATTACCTAAAGACAAGCTGATTTTCGGAAGACATGTCATGACATGCTGCGCAGAGGATATTCAGTTTGCAGGACTTCTATGCGTTTGGAAAAATGCATCAAAAATTAAAAATGGAACTTGGGCGGAAATTGTAGCTGAAGTAAGGCTGGAGTTCACGGAAATATATGGTGAAGAGGGACCTATACTCTATTGCAACAAGGTGACTGCGAGTCTTCCTCCTGAGCAAGAGGTGGCGACCTTCTAGGTGCGTGGATTATCATAGTTTATAGATTATAAAGGATAAAGGAGCTGAAATGAGCACTTATAGAGAACACTATTCCGTATCATCACACGACGTGGATATCAATAATAATATAAAGCCTTCGAGCCTTGCGAGACTTATGCAGGAGACCGCTAATCATAATATGAGGGATAGAAGACCTACATATGAGGGGCTCTTTGACAATGGTCAAAGCTTCATCGCGACGCGAATCCTCTACGAGCTTGTCGACCAAATTCATCAATACGATGAGATAGATGTCCATACCTGGGCAACGAGGGGAAAGGCGGCAACATTTGTAAGATGTTTTTTGGCCAAACGTGGAGATGAGGTTGTAGCGAGAGGTTATAGCGAATGGGCGGTTGTCAATATTTACACGGGAAAGCTTTGCCGTACGGATGAGATAGATCTTTCGGAATACGAATTTGATGAACCTTTAGAGATGAATATTCCTCTGAGGTTTACTCTACCTAAGGATATAGAATATGTGACCTGTGGCAAGCATCAGGTTATGTTTAGCGAGGTCGATAGAAACATGCACATGAACAATACCTATTATCTTGATATGGTATGGAACTATGTGCCCGATGTCGAAAAGAAAAAAATGACATCTTTCCTAATAAGACATAGAGCGGAGGCACCGCTTGGCTCAGAGATAGAGATCAAAAGGGCAAAGGCCGCTGAACCGATAGATACAGCGGGAGGAGCAACTGAAAGCTATATATTCAAAACTGTAGTAAATGGTAAGACGAATATAGAGGTGGTAATTTCATTAGCTGATATTTAATAATTTAGATTGGAACTCTAATATGATTTTCAACTAAATGAAGATTTTTTCATGATACTTCGCCAACTTTCACCTTGCTTATTTCCTGTGCAAGCTTAATGAGATGCTTGTATTCACTAATTAACAATATAATTGCAATCAAAATTATAACAACATCATTCAAAGGTAATGCCAGCCATACTCCGAGAACATTTCCGTTCAGTAAACGAGGTAATATCAGTACCAAAGGAACCACAAGTGCAAGCTGCCTTAGTATAACCAATACTCCCGCCTGTTTTGCTTTACCGATAGCTTGAAAATAAGTGACCGTCATTATGAGCATGCCATAAGTAGGAAACATGCAGTACATAAGTCTAAAATTATATAGGCCTGAACTTACAATAGCTGAATCAGTAATAAATGCAGATAATATTTGCACTGAAAAAATTTCGATTATGGCAAAGAAAAATCCGGCAAGACAAGTGGAACCTATAATAAATACATTCGTAAGTTTTTTAACCCTTATATACTCTTTTGCTCCGAAATTTGTTCCGACAGCAGGCTGCATCCCTTGACTCATTCCCCATATCGGAACAAATGCAAGCTGCATAACTCTTTGAGCGGCCCCCATAAGAGCTATTTGCTTTTCTCCGCCAAAATGTACCGCCGTATTATATACAACTGTCATTTGAACCAGCATCATAATTTGCATGAGCATGGCACTCATTCCCACGGAAAAGATTTCAGGTAATAACTCTCTTGCAGGTTTTATCCCATGAAAACGAACCACCGGACTTTTTTTCAAAAAGTATAGTAGGGTTACTGAAGCCTGAATGATTTGAGAAATCACAGTTGCAATCGCAACAGCTTGAGGTCCCCGAGATGGCATAAGCAGGATGAAGATAGGATCTAATATAATATTTAAAATAGCACCAGCCGCCATGATCCCCATTGCAACTCCCATGCGACCCTCTGCCCTTATTACCATATTTGCACCCTGCATAAAATTTACGAATACGGAGCCGAGATATACTGTTCTTAAATAAGAAACACCCATCTCCAGAACTTCACCGTCGGCACCGGATAAGCGTAAAAATTCAGGAGCAAATATGATACCGATAATCATAACTGCTGATGATAAAATGATTACCAAGAAAGTCAGATTTCCTATAATCTTATCAACTGTTTCTTTATCTTTTTTTCCGATTGCCCGAGAAAGTACAGAGCCCGAACCTATCCCAAGAAGAACTGCAATCGCATTATTGATCAATACAAACGGAGATGCCGCCGAAACTGCACTCATGGCATCGGTTCCCACCATTTGCCCGACATAAATTGAATCGACAAAGGCATATAATCCTACTATCAGTTGACCCAAAATCGCCGGCAAACTAAGGCTAATCATCAATTTCCAAGGATTTTCTGTAAGTAATTTATCACGAACATCCATTATAAGACCCTCCTTGTCTTTTATTTTTATGTTTTATCTATATTTATTCTGTATTCACAGCAAGCGTCCATAAATTCCTCATCATGAGTGATCACAAAAATGGTTTTTTCTTTTTCCGCAGCCTTTTTTAGTTTCCTTGCAACCAAAAACATATTTTCGGCATCTAATCCACTGGTCGGTTCGTCAAATATCAAAATATTTTTACCTGATAACAGTGCACAGCATACTGCAAGTCTTTGTTTTTGTCCCCCTGACAATGAAGCAGGATGAGAATCTTTATATTCGTATAGACACATATCCTTAAGCAATTCTTTTGCATTTTCTAAATTCTCTGCATCGTATTTTGTTCCAAGCAAAAGTTCTTTTGAAACGCTTTCTGTAAAAAATTGTGTACCTGTGTCATTTGAACAGTAATAGGTATGTTTGCGAAGTTCTCTGTATCCTGCTTTCTCACCATGAATATAAATATTACCTTCTGTTAATTTTTCAAGTCCGCTTAAAATTAAAGCTAAACTGGTTTTTCCCGCACCATTATTGCCTGTGATGGCAGTAATGCTTTTCTCATTAGCAAAAATATCCACATTTTTTAATATTTGTTTTTTATTTTTCTTGAGAGATATCCTCTCTCCTTGTATTGCAATATTGTTCGTTCGGGGTGGGGCAATCTGTTTTGTAAAAGGTCTATTTATAATGCGGCGAAGTCCTTTTGAAATGCGTTCCAAGTCATTCATTGTACTAAATTCTAAAGAAGAATATTCATGCTGTATCTGTCCGTCTTTCATATATAAATACCTGTCGGCAAGCTCTTCTGTCCAACTGAGACGATGCTCGGCAATCAGCAATGTGTATCCTGCTTTCTTTAACTGCATAAGGATGTTTTTCATTTGAATGATGCCGTCTTTGTCCAAATTTGCAGTCGGTTCATCAAACACAAAAACCACCGGGTGCATTGCATATACGGAAGCTACTGCTGCTCGTTGTTTTTCACCACTTGAAAGCAAATCCAAGGAAATCTTTCCTATGCTTTCCAATCTCATCTTATGGATAGCATCATTTGTTCTTTTTTGAATTTCAAATTTTGAGAAACCGTAATTTTCACATCCAAATGCTATTTCACCCTCAAGCTCTGACGAAAAGAATTGTCTTTGCGGATCTTGAAATATGCTACCGACAATTTTACCGATATCATATGACGGCATCGTTTCAATATCTTTTCCGTCAATTCGTATACTGCCCTTTTTTGTTCCTTTGTAATATTTTGGTGCAAGACCGTTGATAAGTCTTGTAATGGTTGTTTTTCCGCATCCCGATTTTCCCGTCAAAACCACGCATTCACCGGCTTTTATCGCTAAATTTATATTCGTCACACCATAATTGCTATCAGCATACTGAAAGGAAACATTCTGTAAGTCTATCATATTTTCATGCCCCCTATCCATAAATAAGCCGATATCAAAACGAACCATAAAATCATGGCAAAAATGTCCGTTCTTTCAATCTCGCTCTCATAGTAGCTGCTTCTTTTTCCCGGTGACTCCCCACCTCTTGCAATAGCTGAAACGGAAAGCTGATCTGCTATCATCAGAATTCTGACGAGAAGGGGAATCAGCACATATTCGCATGTCCTTGCGGGTGCTTTAAATATCTGTTTAATATCTGTCAAGTTTCTGTTTTTCATAGATATATACACACTCCTTAACTCCGATTTCATGGTAGGGAAGAATCTGAATACTACAAGAACTCCCAAAATAAGGGATGTAGGAAGGTGGATACTACTTAGGAACGCCGAAATCTTTCCGGGTGGTGTTGTAACCAAATCCCATGACATCAAGAAAGCAGGAGAAAGATTCCAAAACATCAGCACATAAAATTCTGAAAAAATCAACATGTGAAGTCCGCAGCCTTGTATGGCATAGAGCAAAATTCCCAATAAGATGTAGAATATGCCATAATTAAATACGATTTTCCATTTTCCCTGTACAATGAGATGCAAAAAAGCTGCAATTGTAAGGATGCAACTGAAAATGACATCTTTTCCCATATAAATGGCTATTAACACACAAATGAATCCCCATATTTTAGTTATGACAGCAAAAGAAATTTTCCTCATTATAGAAGTCCCGTTTTTTTGAAATGCTTTCCCATAATTTTTTTGCCGACCAGACCACCAGCAAGCCCACATAACGTGGTAAAAATCACAATGAATATAATCCATCCGAGAGTCTTATAGTAGCTGATATAAGAATCTATATAATTTTGATCCATGCCACTGCTTTTTGCAAAGCTGTAATAGGTTTCCCAAAAGAACCAAATCGGCAGTAAATTGACACCGTTATATAAAAGACTGGCAACAGTCCACGCCACTATAATTTGTTTTGGATTCCTTTCAGAGCAATTTTTCCACAAGATTGCCTCGCATATCATACCAACCGCAACAAAGTACGGTAAAAGATACCAGTTTCCCATAAACATATAAATCATACCGACTATACTCATATAAACAAGGATAACGAAGTGTTTTCTTACCCGACACAAAAGCAGATAATAGACAGGTGCACATAAGAACATTGTAAAACCGATTGATAAAACCATGCTGACAAAATGATTGGCCATGCACACCATATTTACAATAAACTGGATGAGAATAAGAAAGAGACTCAACAAAACAACCGCAATGACATCTTTAATTTCCCATTTTAATGTTTTATTTTTTTCCATTTGTTTTCCTCCGTAAATATTACTTTTGAGCTTTGACGATAAAGGTCGGCATCGTACGATACCTGAGTGCCATAAATGGATTCCAATACTTTTCCTGTGACAGCGTCTCTGTTTCAATGTTCATAAAACCTGTTTCTCTGCATATTTCCAAATCCCATTCTGGGCGTTTTATATAACTTAAAGGTAGTTTTTTCAATTCATCCATCATATCTGTATCATGGTAATAATCCTGAAATCTGCCGTAGCGTTTCGTTAAAATGTTTTCATCTGACTGAAAAAGCATTGCCTGTTCTTCTCCCCAAAAAGGGAAAAGCCAATTTGCATCTAAGTTCAGCATACAACCGCCGGATTTCAAAATTCTATACCACTGTGTATAAACTTTTTTAGGATTATTAAATAGCCAAAAGGCATGTCTTGAGACCACTGCATCAAAAGTGTTATCCTGAAAATCCATTGATTCTGCGTCTTTAAGCATAAAAGTGATTTTATTTGAAAGTCCCAACTCCTCAGATATTTTTTCAGCTTCCTTGAGCATTGCGATATTATTGTCTATTGCAATGACATCACACCCAATTTGTGCAAGAAGCAACGAAATAAATCCGGTTCCACATCCAACATCTAAAATTTTATCCCTTTGACAATCTCCAAGACACCGTTCTATCAAAACTTTCCATTCCGAACCTGTCTCCTCGATTTCTTGCAGAAGAAATAGCTTCATTTTTTCTGCATCTTCAGACCATTTTTCTTCAGCCTTATTCATTTAATCCCCCTCTTTTTTATTTATGAAGCAAAAGTCACATTTTTTACCGTTCATTCCCAGCGTCTGACTTCGCTCAAATACAAATCCCGTTATATTTCCGAATACAATGTAATCGCACAGACAGAATATTTCACAAAGCTCCGGGCATTCAAAAAAACTGCAGGTATCCGCCCAAAGGCATTTGAGTACATCGACGCGGTAGTATTTTCCGTCATCCGCTAGAATTTTGCTTTTCCATATTTCATCGCCTGACATCCCTTTTTTCATAAACGAACGAAACAGCCTGAAAAAACCGGGTATATGAAAAAATGTTTTCAAAAGCTTATGTACCTTTTGAGCGACATAAAATGAATACTCCTTTACCAGTTCTTTTGCCTCGTTTTTTGAAAGTCCTTTATCTAGGAAGCATTGGTATAGGGCTATATTGGAAAGGATACTGCTTTTTTGTCTTTTTTTCTGTTTTTCAGTCCATGACGCTTGATTGATTTCTTTGATGAGTTGCTTCATTTTCGTTTTATGTTCTGCATCTATGTTTTTTAATATCTGTGCATCTAACTTTCCTAAGTAAAATTTTTGGTATGTCATTCCCGGCCTCCTAATTTCCATCCGATTGCATTTCCGCGGATTTCCACAAATCGCCGGTAAAGTCCTTCTTGCTGTATCAGTTCCTGATGTTTTCCTCTTTGCACAATCTGTCCATTTTCAAGAACAAGAATTTGATCTGCTTCCCGTACCGTATTCAACCTGTGAGCAATCATCAGGAGCGTTTTATCTTTTGTCAGTTCAGAAATAGCATGCTGTAATTCCCGTTCATTTTCAGGATCAACACTTGCCGTGGCTTCATCTAAAATAACAATAGGTGCATCCTTTAAAATCGCTCGTGCGATAGAAATTCGCTGTTTCTCACCGCCGGAAAGGGTTGCACCTCCTTCTCCAATATTTGTTTGGTATCCGTCCGGAAGTGCGGATATGAAATCATGACAGCATGCTTTCTTTGCCGCTGTAATCATTTCTTCTTTTGTTGCCTGCGGTTTTCCAAAAAGAATGTTATTTTCAATGGTATCATCAAAAAGATACACTCTTTGAAAGACGATGGAAAAATTTTTGAGAAGGCTGTCGCAGGTGTAGTCCTTGACATTAACGCCGCCTAAAAGAATTTCACCATTCTTTACATCCCAAAACCGTGCAATTAAGCTGCAAAGGGTTGTCTTTCCTGAGCCTGATGGTCCTACAATGGCACAACTCGTTCCTTGAGGAACAGAAAAGCTTACATCATGCAGGATTTCCTTTTCATCATAGGCAAAGGATACATTTGAAACGGCAATATCGTATGCTTTCGGAATAAGGTCCGTCCCGTTTTCATCAAGAAGCGGCATATTGGATATCGTTTCCAATCTGTCTAAGGAAGCATCTACAACTCTTGCAACGGCAGCCGTACTTCCTGCAAGCTCCACAGTCGTATAAATCATAAAACTTGCGACAATAAGGAGCAGACACTTTTCGGGAGTTATTTCTCCGTTCATTAGTAGGTAAGGGGCAGCAACGAGGATTGCGAATCTGGCAAATTTAAATATCATTTGAAAGACGGCTGCCAAGCCGGAGAAAACTTTTTCCAAAGCGATGTTTGCCTCTGCACTTTCATTGATTGCAGTGTCTACGGATTTATCCGAACGGTCGGCAAGTCCGAATGCCTTGACTACAGACATCCCCTGTATATATTCTAAAATACCTGTCACAAGCCCTGCCTGTGCAGCCTGCCTGCGCGGAGAATACTTTATGCCGGCTTTCTGTGTTTTTGCATATATCAAAAGGGAAACAACAAGTCCGAGAAACATCAGAACACCGATTTTCCATTCGTAAAATAAAAGCCATATCCCTATCACTAGGGCATGGATAAATCCTCCGGCTACCGCTTCCATAACAGTAACTGCATTGGTTTCCAGATCTCCAAGCGTTGTAGTAACTGCCGCTGTAATATCTCCAAGTCGATGCTCATTAAAATATCCCATAGGGACGCGTTTTAATTTTTCTCCAAGATTCATGCGCCATTGTGAACACATAGAGAAACTTCCGAGGGTTCTTTTTACGGCGGAAAGATTAGTAAAGAGAATGCGCCCTAAAATACTTAAAAGCATAATCCCAAAGGCTGCCCATACCGTCTTAACCGGCATGTAACCGCTTGAGAGTGATAACAGTATTCCATTCAGAACTGTAAGCACAGCTATGATGGGAAGCATCTCAAATACGGAATTACACATATGAAAGATAAACGATAAAATCAATCCTTTTTTTTCCGTTCCGGAAAAATCCAAAAGTCGTTTGAACATCTGAATCATGCTGACACCTCCTTAATATCAAGTGTGCTGATATGTGCATCCCAAAGTTCTCTGTAAAGAGCACAATTTTTGATAAGCTCAGCATGCCTTCCTTCAGCTTCTATATTTCCTTCATTCATGACGATAATCTTATCGGCTGATGTGATAGTAGATAATCGATGTGCAATGACAATCAGCGTTTTTCCCGCTACAAGTTCGCTGATAGAGTGCTGAATGATCGACTCGTTTTCAGGGTCTGTAAATGCTGTAGCTTCATCTAAAATAACTATGGGGCTGTCCTTTAATATGGCTCTTGCAATGGCGATGCGCTGCTTTTCTCCGCCGGAAAGATTGCTCCCACTGTCTCCGACAACGGTATCGTAGCCATTTGGAAATGATACGATAAAATCATGGCATGCCGCTTTTTTTGCCGCATTTTCGATTTCACTGTTTGTAGCATCCGGCCTACCGATTCGTATATTTTCTCGTATAGAAAGATGAAACAAATAATTATCCTGTGAAACATACGAAATATGTTCCATAACCTGCGAAAGAGGTATGTTCTGCACATCAATACCGCCTATTTTCACAGTTCCGCTTCCCGCATTCCAGAAAGACGCAATGAGTCTGGCGACAGTGGATTTACCCGATCCCGACGGTCCTACCAAAGCTGTCATTTCGTTTTCATTCGCTTCAAATGAAATACTGTGTAAAACCTCTGTATCCTTGTAAGAGAAAGAGACATTGTAAAATTCTATTTTTTCTCCTTTAAGGTGTGCTCGTTTTTTCGGACGTTCCATTTCTTCCGTATCCAAAAGACTGCCGATTTCTTTCACGGTAGCGTCTACCATAGCAAGGCTGTCCGTATATCGCAATGCCTGAATAAGAGGAGCAATCAGCCCCAATGATAAAATAATACAGGATATAAAACTGCCTGCGCTTATGCTTCCTCCTATATAAAACAAACTTCCGACAGGAAGAACTCCGATTAGACTGGAGGGGGCTATTGCAATGCCTGCTGCATAGTACGGATTTGTCTTTTTGAACCATTCAGATTTAGAATTTTCATTCTCCTTTACAGCTTCCGCATATTTGCGGTAAGAATCGCTGCTTTGATTAAAAGCCTTGACTACTTCAATTCCCCCTATATATTCAACAGTAGCCCCGTCCATAGCTTTTGCAGCTTTAATAACTCTGTCATAACGCTTCTCGTAATCTTTCATCATCCCCATATAACAGAGCATTCCAATAGGAAAGGTTGCAAGTGCAATAAGTGCCAGCCTCCAATCAAGGAACATGAAATAAATCAACATTAAGAAAGGAATCATAATATTTGCTGTCAATTCCGGTATCATGTGAGCAAGAGGCAATTCCAATTTTTCAACCGTGTCAACAAGCATAGTTTTGAATTTTCCTGACGGGGTATCCAAGACAAATCCCATAGGAACTCGTGACAACTTTTTCGTAAGTGCAGTACGAATATTTTTCAATACAGTAAATGCGGCTCTGTGAGACCGCACCGTAGATACGGTTGATAAACCAAGCTGCAAAAGATAACCCAAAAGCGCAATTACCGCCATTAGTATTATTGACTTCAAACTGTAATCGCCGGCACATATTTGAATAATAATACGTGAAACCGCAACATACGGAACGATTCCAAACCCTGCACCAAGAACGGCAAAAACAACCGAACTTAAAAGCAAGCCTTTACAGGATTCGGCAAATTCAAATAAGCGATATAATGTGTTTTTATTCTTCATTAAAATCTCCTCCTGCTAAGATATAATTTTCGATATTTTTCTTTTCTTCACCTCTCAAATCGGCAATTATTTTACCGCTTGATAACATCAGAACTCTGGAACATATTGTTTTTATAAATTCAATATCGTGGGTAATAACGATCAAGATTTTTTCCTGTTCAGAAAGCCTCTCTATCATCGTTCCTACTTCTCGCATGCTTTTTAAATCAAGCCCGCTGGTTGGTTCATCGAAAATAAGAATTTCTTTATCACAAAGCAAACTGATTGCCACAGCAAGCCTCTGTTTTTGTCCTCCCGAGAGTGAAAGAGGATGTCGGTTTTTTAATTCGGAAAGGGATAACATCGATAGAGTTTCATCAATAACGGGCTTATTTGTTGTTTTTGTTCCGAGTGTGCATTCCGTTTCCACACAGTCCGTAAAAAGCTGATGCCCGACATCCTGCATCACCATGTAAGATTTTTTAATACGCGATTTTGCAGGCAAACTCCTGTCGTCTATAAAAATATTTCCGGATTTTTGTTTTATTAGTCCGCATATAGTGCGTGCCAGTGTTGTTTTTCCTGTTCCGTTTGCACCGGTAATTGCGACGATCTCTCCACCATTTGCGGTAAAAGAGATGTTTTTCAAGATAATCTTTTCACCATATTTGACATGAATATCTTTCAGCTCTAAGGTGTGTTGGGAAAATTTTTTATCATTGGTATTTGTTTTGATTTCAGAAAGATTTCGACACCTGAGTCCCATATTTTGTAGTTGTTCAACCGGAAGCCGGCAAAAATCCTGTATACTCATATTTTTAAAAATCTGACCATCCTGCATTAAGATGACCCTGTCTGCAACATCTGTTAAATACCACAAGCGATGTTCTGCAATGATAATCGTTTTCCCTTGTTGTTTTATTTTTTCTATCAGTTTTTTCAGTTCAAGCACGGAATGAAAATCTAGATTAGAGGACGGTTCATCCAATACAAAAATATCCGGATTCGTGGCATACACAGACGCAAATGCAATTTTTTGTTTTTCGCCACCAGACAACTGCATAATATTGCGATTCTGCAAATCCTCCAGTTGAAACTGTTCTACACAATCTGCTACCCGTGCTTCAATTTCCTCTGTAGGAATCCCCTGATTTTCACAACCGAAAGCAATCTCACTAGAGGTATTCATATAAAAAAATTGAGATCTTGGGTTCTGAAATACACTTCCGCAAATTTTAGATATCTCTGCAAAGGGAATTTCATCCGTCTGCTTTCCCATTAATTCAATTTTTCCTGTTATTTCTCCTTCGTAAAAATAGGGCGCAAGTCCATTTATCACACGAAGAATCGTGGATTTCCCACATCCACTGATTCCTGTTAACAGAACACACTCCCCTTCTTTTACACTCATTGATATATTTTTTATGCCATTTTTCCGATTCTCACCAGTGTACTGAAATGACACATTTTCTAAACGAACTGCCTCCATAAATTTTTAATATCCTCCACATAACTTCGAAAAAACCACAATAGTCACGGAGAATACCATCACAAGATAGTCTGCCATTTTCAATGAGACACGACACAAATTTGTTCTTTTGTTGTGCATGCCAAGCCCTCTTGCTAATGCCGCTGCTGCTAATTCTTCTCCAATCTTTACTGTTGAAAATAATAGTGGAACAATCATATATTCCATAGCCTTTATCGGATGCAGCAAAATCTGCCCCGCTCCTGTTCCAATGTTTCTCATACGCATAGCTGCGCGTATGTGATTCCATTCCTCCTTGACAGTAGGAAAGAATCGCACCAGCACAGCCAAAGGTATAATAATTACTTGCGGAACTCTTATTTTTTCCAACGAAGCAATCATGACGTTGATTTCTGTGGTTGAAACAAAGAAATCAGCCGACAAAAGAAAAATTTGCGAAATGCAATAAACACAAGACACGCCAATGTAGATAACCATGGAACAGTTATTGCCGGCAAAATGCACTTATCTCCAAACAGCAAAAACGCAAATATCAGGTCATAATGAATGCATTTTTTCCACTTACCATTTGCCATGAATAACCCACTTACACAAGCTAATAGCACAAGCTCCATTATCACATTTACACCAAATGTAATAGTGATATTGATTGCGAGGATGCATAGTATCTTTGTTATTGGATTT
>ERZ772956.1024-NODE-1024-length-19830-cov-3.717472_pt1 | contig 19830 bp, 19 predicted proteins | sample MGYA00580683_ERZ772956 | MGnify/ENA primary metagenome ERZ772956 (study PRJEB29015, sample SAMEA2738077) | human oral metagenome | biome: human oral; feature: human-associated habitat; material: saliva | place: China | collected 2212 ... | reverse complement strand
CTGAATAAGTCACTGTAGCATCACAAGTTGAAGTTGCTGAATATCAATATTTTAGACTAGTAGCATCAAGATTAGTATCTTCAACTTTAATTTTTACCTTATGAGATTGCTCAGCTTTATTAGGAATATCTTTCAGAATACTAATTACAGGGAAAGTAGGATCAATATTATAATCAACCTTTAGAGCTCCAGTAAACACTTTGTTTACTCCATAATTCTTATCCCAAGCAACATTTAAACTACCAGCTCCTGTCTTAAGAATCTTAATATATCATCCATTAAGACTTGGATTTCCTGCACTATCAACATTAATAACATCACCTGCTACTTCAGTAATAGGAATAGCAGATCCATCTGGTCACTTAATAGGATTTTGAAATACTGGAACGGTATGGGTAACAGGAGAAACAATTGACTGCCCACCCATTTTCCAAGCAGACATAGCATTCAAAAGAGTATTAAGAGAAGAAAGATCACTAATCTTATTTCCATCAAGCTCAAGTGTTGTTAAGTTTGTCAATCCAGCTAACGAAGAAACATCAGAAATCTGGTTATTAGAAAGTCTTAGTTCTCTCAAAGTATGCAATCCAGCTAGATGAGAAATATCTGCGATCTGATTACTCCCTAAATTAAGAGTCAATAAATTATTTAGTCCAGCCAATGAAGAAATATCTACAATTCTATTAGTACTAAGTTCAAGATGTTTAAGTTTTGTAAAATGCTGTACTACAGAAATATCTGCAAGCACATTGGTATTTGCCTTAAATGTCTCAAGATCAATCAAAGTAGACAAAGGAGCTATATTTGATATCTTTGGAACTGATCTAGAGTTACTTAAATCCAATATCTTTAGTTTAGTAAGCTGAGCAAGCAAAGTAACATCTAATATATAGTTCGCTGTAAGATTAAGATTTTCTAGCGTATTTTTAACCGTAAGCAGACCTTGCAGATCAGCATCTCTAAGTTTATTAAGAGTAAGATTTAATGTTTTCAAGCTAGACAAAGTAGCCAGATGAGTCAAGGCACTTGTACCAGCCAACTCATTTCTTGATATATCAAGCTCTTCTAGATTAGTCCAGTTATTAGAAGGAAGCGCTGCAACCTTATTTAAAAATACAATAAGCTTAGTCAGTTGAGTCAAGTCTGAAATTGGAGACAAATCAACTATAGTATTTGAATTAAGATAAAACTGTTGATTATTCTGATTTCAAAAAAGATACTGAAGTCCTTCTATATCCTGAACCCCTTTTCAACCTATTGTTTTTGGTCAGTATAAATTCGTCAAAGCTCTCATTTGTCCAACATTAATCGGATCCGTTGCCAAGCGAGGAGGATTTGTTAAAGCAATCAATTCATTCAATCTTTTTTTCAAATTTGCATCAGGAATATTCACAACTGTAGAAGTTGCAGCTGTGCTAGGATCCGAAGGATTTGACGTCGATGTATATCAAAAACCTACAAGTCCTAAAAAATTTGAACACAACAATACAAACACAATAAAAAGAGAGAAATATCTTTTCATCAAACAAAATAAAAAATAAAATATAATAATGGATTATAAAAAAATCTAATCTTTTTGCAAGTTTTTATCACTTTTTCATCGCCCTAAAACGACTCAAATACCTTATCTACACTAGCATTTAGATCATTCTTGACCGAATCCTTGGCTTGCTGTTTTATATTGTGATACTGAGTCTCTACCTCATGCCTTGCTCAAGACAAAAAGTTCGTTGCACCTTCAACTGCCTGATTTCCAAGCTGTTGAGCATTATCTTTTACTTTTGCAGATCGCTCATTTGCCTTATTTACTGTTGTTTCAATCGCCTGATTTCCGATCTCCTGAGCCTTTTGAGCATATTCATTGGTCTTCAAGAATTCCTTAGTTGATTCTGAAACAGTATTTAATCCTGACTCAGCCATTTGCTGTACCTGCTGCGTATTAATATTTACCCCTCAACATCCTCAAACTACGACACCCAATACACAACTCCCGATCAAAAAAATCCCTTTTCTCATCTCAGCAAAAATCAAAAAATAAAAGTCCTTTCCCACCAATGATGCGATTTTAGGATTGAAAATCAAGAGAGATTAACTAAAAAATAAGAAAAATCTGATTTTTACTCTTTTTTCTAACTATGAAAATATCAATCGTCAGTATTTTCCCTGAAATTTTCACAAGTTTTCTTGAAACCTCTCTCATCGGGAAAGCCCAAACCAACGGACATCTAGAAGTAAAGCTCTACAATCCAAGAGAAAAATGCACCGATCCACACCAGCAAATCGATGATCTCATCTACGGAGGTTGAGCAGGCATGCTTCTCAAGGCAGAGCCTATCATCGATACCGTAGAAGAAATCATCAAAAATGAGACAGAAAATTCTGATTTTTCGATACTTTTTCCAGCTCCATCAGAAACTCTATTCTCTCAAAAAATAGCCTACTGACAAAGCAAAAAAGATCACCTTATCTTTATCTGCGGAAGATACGAAGGAATCGATCATAGATGCGAACTCTATTTCCAAACAAAATACCCCTCAGCTTTCAAAAAACTCTCTCTTGGACAGTTTATCGTCCTCGGATGAGAAACCCCAACCATGCTCATGATCGAAGCGATCACAAGACTCATCCCTTGAGTCATCAAAGAGAAACAAAGCCGAATCGAGGAAAGCTACGCCATCAAAGATGGAATGCTTAATCTCGAAGCTCCAAACTACACAAGACCAGAAGTCGTATATGACATGAAAGTCCCAGAAGTCCTCCTCTCAGGAAATCTTGAAGAAATCAAACAGCGAAAATCTGAACATACCAGTTTTTTACCCTCTTAATTTTCCATGTCGCTCAAATCAAAAGGTTACAACTGAGAACAAATCGCGCTTGAGCGATATCTCCAGAGAGGATATACACTCTTGGAGAAAAATTTCACAATCCCTTGATGAGAAATTGATCTCATTTTCACAAAATGAGAAATAATAATTTTCGTAGAAGTCAAAGTTGTCGATGGAATCAGTGAACGAGATAATTACCTCTCTCCAAAGAAAATCCAATCTCTAGAAAGAAGTATCGAGAACTACTGCTACATCAAAGGAATAGAAAAAGAAATCAGACTTGATCTTGTTTTCATCCACAACAACACCGTAGTGGAAGTCTATGAAAATATCAGCAATAACTAATAATCAAGTATTATTTCACTGCATAAAGGGAACCAAGAAAGTAAACTTAATATCCTCTTACACTCAATCAAAAAAAGCTGACCATAGGATCAGCTTTCTTTTTTTCTTTCTTTATTTTTCTATTTTACTTACTCACCAAACTTCAGTTGCACTCTCCTCATAGAGTTTGCTCGCTGGAAGCTGAAACTGCCCAGCAAATGACTTAATAGCAGGAATACTAAACGTACAGAGTTGACCAGCCCTCATCGTTCCATAGCGAAGAATCACGCGATCAAACCTAAATTCATAACTATCTGGATAGCACTCCCAGTCCTGAGTAAATTGCATGCTTGGACCATCTTCTCCCTGGACTGAAGCCGCCAACTTCAAATAAGAAGGAATACTGAACTCAACTACCATATTTTGAGCTTCTTTCAGAGCCTTAAACTGTCCTTTGAGCTCTAGCTTTTGTCCGATTTCTCCCTCCTGAGGCACTGCAAAACTAAATCTCTCCAACTGGTGAAGTTCAGCTTTCTTTTTGCTAATATCCTTGAGCAGATAATCAACCTGCATATCTAGGAATGCAGCTCACTCACACTTCCATTCCACTGGCAAATCTTTACGTGCTTCAAACTGCAAACTTGTCTCCGCACAAGCCTTCTGTGTCTGAATATTCAAATCCTGATCTCAAACCTTGAGCGTACACTTGGTAGCTTGAGATTGATGAATATAATACTGATCTAAAGCATGATTCAATGCCTCAAGCACCAAATAGTTCGTTGTCTCTGACCAGCTCCACAGTCCATATGCAGACCTTGACTTAAGCAAAGATACGATCTGAGCTACAATCAGCTTTTCAACTTCCTTTTTCTCAGCTGTATTTCTCGTATAGAGCGACAAAAGTCCCTGCAAATAATAAGCTTGAAGTCCTTTGAGATCAATCAACTTATAATCAAAATACTTTCCCTGAGCAAAGGCCTGATCAAAGAGTTCCTGAAGACTCTGTGCCTGAGCAAAGACTTCATCAGCCTTTCCACTCTTAGCCAAGAGAGCAAAACTCATCGCCTGAACAGCTATATTATTTGGATGCTCAGCCTGAATTTGTCTTACCAATTGCAAATTCACAGGATATGCCTTCGTCTTTTTCTGCATTTGATAGTACAAATAGAACTCTAACTGATCCGCTCCAAGCGTATTCAAATACCCATCCAATCTCTTAGCAAAAGTTGGAGAAATCAGATTTCCATATCCTTGTTGTCTCATCTCCTCGAGCAACCCAAATGCTGCTACTGCAAGCGGACGACCATCAAATTTATCATTAAAAGTATCACGCACTGCAAACGATCCAATTTTTCCATTTGCTGGAGCCTGCCTAAATACCAAGGTCTGAACAACATCCTGAAGGAGTCCAGTCATACTGATCACTCTTCCATCTGAGAGCTTAATCTCTCAGTTCTCTAGTACATTTCCAGTCAAAGCCCCCATCTTCTGAAGCTTCTGAGCCTGCAAGGCAGCCTGTGCTGTACGAATCAATCATTCACTACTTCCCTTTGGATAATAATAAAGCAAATACTCAAGAGGCTCAGCAAATACTACCGTTGGGAATGGTGCCAAACGAGCCGTAAACTTCACACGATCAGCCTCATCTTCAAAGGTAAATACCTTCTTTCCTTCTCTTTTTTGTTCAAGCGCAAACGCTTTACTCACAAGTCCCTCCGTTCTAACAGGAATTTTCCATTGTACTGCATCTACATAGTCTCCAGCTTTCGCCTCCACTTCTATCATTACTTCCTTCTGATCAAAGAGTTCACTACCGAAAGAAAGCTGACTCAGAATCTTTGAATTTACAACCCCACTTTCTGAAAAATTTTGAATCACGGTTCCATCAAGCTTCTTTACCTGTCCATTAAGTGTAACCTTTGTTCACGCTGAGATCTTTGAGCTATCAGCAATCACCTTAAATGGAAAAGAAATCTGATCTCCAACCGTTACAAAAGTCGGCAAATTCGCCTCCAACAGGAACGGCTGATTCACTCTAAATTCAGCTCTCTGAGTACCAAGCTGTGCCTTTTGAGAGACAGCAACTGCATCGATCATCCAAGTCGTCAAATTATCTGGCAAACTAAACTTAACCTCTGCTTGTCATCATTCAGTTATCACCGCAGCATTTCGGAATGCCAGATCATAAAACTTCTTCCTCAGATTTTTCAAACTTCCATCAGCTCCACCTCATCACTTCTCCCCATTAGCAAAGAAGGTTCTAAGTGCATAATACAAATTCTTCCAGTTTGAATAATTCACAACCGCACTTCCAATTCTATTAAAGAAATAAGGAATCGGTTTTTTAATCTCATCATACAAATCCACAAGCGCCTTATCTACAACACTAAGAGAAACTCTAGCTCTTACAGGATTTCCTGCATGATCGGTTGCTTGGATCTTTACTTTCACCTGTTCTCATGGACGATAATCTGTCTTATCAGGTGTGAGCTTAAGATACACCGTCTTCAAATCTTCCTGAATCATTGCCTCAGCATATCAGGCAAAAAAAGCTGGCTCAGATCTCTTTTGATCTCAGCTTCCTCCAAGCTGACGATTCACCTCTTCTCCGACAAACTCAACCACACTAATCTGTACATTTGGATAAAAATCCTCCCTTACCTTGACAGAAAGCGGACTTCCATCCAGAGTTACTATCTTCTTTTCTAAAATCTCTTTTCCCCTCTCTGCTGTAATCAATGCCGTAGCACCCTTAATATACGGATCTATCGTGATTGGAATCTCCGCACCAAGAGTATAATTTTCTCTAGGGATATTCACATGCAAGGTATAGTTATTCTCCATATTTCACTGAAATCCCTTATCAAATGAGTCATCATAGTAATAGATTGATTTATCCACTTCCCCATTAACTACAGCATTCTTATCTTTGGTAATCACTTTCAAAAAGTAACTTCCACCTCCATATTTAGTAAAGAAAACAGGAATACTGAATGTTTTCGCTGGTTGGATTGATCAACTTTCAACTAATTTCATCTCCTCCCCATTAACATAGTAGTAAGTACCTTGCGTATCAACCTGCTGAGTAAACCCATAAGGCTTAAAGTACCACTCGTAGCTAAGCTCCTTCACTTTATCCAAACCATCAGCAATCTCAGATTTCACCTGATAATTTTTTACAAGCTTAGTATTAATCCAATCATTCGCATAACCATCAAGACCAATCTTTACCTCTGGATCAATATCGAGATATTCATAGTTAACACGGGTCTCATCTGAGAGATTATCCCTTACCGTGATCTCAAGTTTGAGTTGAAGTTTATCTCCCTTATATCCAAGCTTGCTCAAATCTCAAATCTGATATACAATAGCATTTCCTGAGAGATTCTTCTGAACATATTCTCCTCCTAGAGAAAACGAACCATTCACTACATGATTATAGTAATAATCTCAATTCTCCCTCCATCGACAATCCTCACAACTCTCAGCCCTACTGAGCGAATAATTGAGCTTAAGATCATAGTCTTTGAGCAGATCTCACATATAGTATGTAGGCGTCAACTGCAAATAAAGCTGATTATTTTCAACAGTTTTCTTTACCTTAGTAGTAAAAGTCAGCTTTTGAAACTCCTCTACATGAATAGCTGTCCAATATCTACTAATTGGATGCGTCTCCCTATACTTCTCCCATGCAGAATAATCGCCCTCAAAATCCTCAACAAAAACCTTATTCTGGTCTAAAGCATAAATAAACTCCAATCCAATTCCTCCTAAACTCTCATTTTCTGAAAGCTGAAAACTGCCCTCAAATCCTCAAAATTCATCAAGTTTTGTAATAACAATCCTATTCTCATCACCATATTTTACCACAACAGCTCCCGTCTGCACTCAGCTTGTCTCCTTGCTCATCTTACTCAAATCTTGGACAAAACCAGCAAAATGCACAGTATCTCCAGGTCTATACAGTACTCTATCAGTATATCCATAAACCTTGATAGGATCAAACCTATCACGTCCCCATGCAGAATTTTGATTGGTCTGTTCCGAGTTAACAAGAGAACGAATTCTCGCAATTTTATCACCGAGCCAGCCATCTTCCTGAATTCATACCAAGATAAAAGTCTGACCTTCCTCACTCTGATACTTAACTTGGACATACTTCCCATCTACTCCCTGAAGATCCAACTTTAATTCATCTTTTCAAACACTAAACTTTTTGAGCAGCTTTCCATTTTCATCCAAAACTTGAATTTCTCATGCAGTCGCAGGTTTTCCTGTCACATAATCAAAAGCCCACAAGTGAACTTCTTTATACGGAATCGCCTTACTATAGAGTCAAACTGGACTTCTCATATAGTACTTAGCATCTTTCATCGTTTTATCAAAGCTCAAGCGGAAATACGCAGCATCTCTCACCTCCTGAGGCAACTGCCAGTCACGATCTATCCTCTTTCGGTATTGAAAATTCTCAACTGGAACACTATGCTCCTGAATCTTGGCATCTCCACAGTCAAAAAACGCTAATTCAGCAGTCATCACTCTATAGTCATCATACCAGTCATATGCCTTACGAGGACCAAAAATCTCTTCTCTCTTCTTATCTGAAAAATCTCCAATATCTAACCTCTTACACACCTGAGAATAAATTTTAAGCTCTTTAGCATTCTTAGATCAAATTCTGATCTTATCAGCCCAATATCCCTTTGCCGGCAAGACATTTACCTCCTGAGAAAACAAATCACGAGAAACTCTCGCCTCAGGAATCTCCTCAGCCATAATATCAATAGAATACTTGTTACTTCTACCATCAATGTCTAGCACCTCCAAATCACCAGTATAGCGGACCTTTGGCATTACAAAATAGTTGATAAGCAAAGCCTTACCCATTCAATCATTCGAATACACTTCATTATAATCCTCATCATTAGCGAGAATCGGATCCTCCTGATTCCAATTCTGCCTGATAAAATACGCATAATTTCCAGTTCCAAAAATCTTATCGAGCTGTCCGCTAAGCCCAGCACCAGTTAGAAACGAATCCTGAACAACCTTAATCCTCATCTTATCTTGCTGATAAGTAAGCTTTCCATCCACCTTATCTTGCACTACAAATTTCCAAGTATATACCTGATTAAGTTCATCAGTCACAAAAATCTGATAATCTCCAGTGCTTAGTCCAGAAAGTTTCACTGATGGAATCTTCCCATCAGTAATTTGCAAAGGAGCTTCTCTATATCATGGGTTTCCATAGTGATCCACCCATTCTAACCAATCAAAATTAAAATGAAAACCATCAAAGGATTTTTTAAGTTCACCAAGGGGGAATTGTTGAGGATTCTCAATACTCTTTTTTAACTTATCAATAGGATCTAGTTTCTCATCAGCTATTCCTTGTGGATTAGGAATAAACTTTATAAGTTTCGCCTCCTTAAGCTGCGCACCAGAAAACAAAGGATAAAAGTCAATCTCATATTCTTTTCCAGATCTTAAGAGATAAGAAGAGAGGCGATCTTTAGTATCTACTCTTTGCTGGAACTCGACTGAACAACTACTACGATCTGAATACATAGCCGGGAAATCATAGACCTTTTCCCCTAGTTCGTACTTTACTCCCACCTGCGCAAAGATATTCCCTCTCTGCACAAGCTCTATCAAAAGATAGTCTGAATAATAGATGAACGTACGATCTGAATCATCAAAGCGAGAAGACCCCGAAGGAAGTTTCTGCGTTTGCAAAGTATTTTCGAGTCCCAGTGAAAAATTCTCATCCTGATACATTGCTAGATAACTCGGTTTTGTTGGATCCTTTTTTCCAGTAATAACTGTAGTATTTCCAGAGGCAACCGTATTCAGATTTACAAAACTAATCTTTCCAGAAAAGAGCCCATCATCTTTGAATGTTAAAGGAAAATCAAGAAAAGAAAGCTGAACTCTATTGAATCTCACCTCTCTTTCTCCAGTCCCTAACTTAGAAATATCGTATTCATTATACCGATTTCCATCTTCTGAAATCTGATCCTGAAACTTAGCAATATTTTCCTCCCAACTCTTATTTTCAGAAAGGACAAAATGCCTCCTCTCACAGTGGCCAACCCAAGGAGCAATAAACTTCCCCTCCAAATATCCACGCACATCATCAGGAACATAGCCATCAAAACTTCCTCTCTTCTCAGAGAAAGCATCCAGCTTCACAACCTGTTTTCCAGCGAGATCAAGTTTTGAGTTTTCATCAGAAGAAACTCCAGACTTCTGCTGACATCCGGCAAAAAAAGCCAAACTTAATACTCATAAAACCAAAAGAAACCTGATTTTTTTCATCTTTTTTTTCTATATAAAGAGATAAAAAATACACCTACTCCTCTAAAAAAAAGAAATGAAGCCCGATTTTTTTCAGACTCCATCAAAAATAAAGAACTATTTCTTTTCTTTCTCATAGCTAGCAATCACCTCATCAATTCCAGCCTTATAAAGGAAGTGATGCTCTGGAATATGATCACACTCTCCATTAAGAATCATATTCACCCCTTCGATTGTTTGCTCAAGTTTTACATATTGTCATGCTGTTCCTGTAAACTGCTCAGCTACATGGAGATTCTGAGAAAAGAATCTCTCAATTTTTCTAGCTCTATATACCGTCAGCTTATCCTCCTCAGACAACTCTTCCATACCAAGAATCGCAATAATATCAATCAATTCCTTGTGCCTCTGAAGAATTTTCTGCACCTTTTCAGCAGTCTGCACATGCAATTCTCCTACCGCATCAGCCGTTAAGATCAATGAAGTACTATCAAGAGGATCTACTGCTGGATAAATTCCTTTTTCAGCAATCGCTCTATTCAATACTACCTTTCCATCTAGATGCGCAAACGTATTTGCCGGAGCAGGATCTGTTAGATCATCAGCCGGAACATACACTGCCTGAAACGAAGTAATTGAACCATTCTTAGTTGAAGTAATTCTTTCTTGAAGCGTTCCCATCTCTGTAGCCAAAGTTGGCTGATATCCAGCCTGAGAAGGCACTCTTCCAAGCAAAGCCGAAATTTCAGCTCCAGCCTGTGTAAAACGGAAAATATTATCAATAAATACAAGCACATCTTTATTCTCCTTATCACGGAAATATTCAGCCATTGTAAGTCCTGTCATCGCAACTCTAGCTCTTGGACCTGGAGTTTCATTCATCTGTCCAAAGACCATCGCTGTCTTATCCATTACTCCCGCATCAGTCATTTCGTGGAAAAGATCATTTCCTTCTCTTGTTCTCTCTCATACTCCACAAAAAACTGATACTCCGCTATGGAACTTCGCAATATTATTGATCAATTCCTGAATAATAACTGTTTTTCCTACACCAGCTCCACCAAAAAGTCAGACTTTACCTCCTTTTAGAATTGGAGCCATCAAATCCACAACCTTAATACCCGTCTCTAACCTCTCAATACCAGTTGCCAATTCATGAAATACAGGTGGTTTACGATAAATTGACCATTGCTGCTTTGTTCTGATCTCACCAGCATTATCAATCGGTTCTCAAAGCACGTTCATAATACGTCCTAAAACCTCAGGTCCTACTGGAACAGAGATTGGAGCTCCAGTATCAGAAACTTCACATCCTCTCTTGAGTCCATCAGTCGTCTGCATAGCAATTCCTCTAACAGCACCTCAGTCCAAATGTTGCAAAACCTCAATAATAACCTCTTCTCCTGCTCCATTTTTCTGCGCAGTTACAACTGCATTACTCAGTGCAGGCATATTCTGTGCATCAAACTGCATATCTACGACGATTCCTCTAATCGCGATAATTTTTCCTTTCATAATCCTCAAACATAAAGTAAAAATTTAATCTCTATCAGTCAAAAGACAAAATTCTGACTATTTTTTCTTTGCAGCGATCTCATCACTTGTCTCTTCAATCAGAGTCTTCATCTGTTGTTCAATCGCTTCTGTCAGCTTTTTCTCTTTTAAGATCTGCTCTACCAACCCTTTATGTGTTGTTTCAAGCTTATCATAGAGCATCGCTTCAAACGTAGAAATCTGATTCAACGCAAGTCCATCTAAATATCACTTAATACCTGCATACAAAAGCACTGCTTGCTTGTAAAATGGCAATGGACTATTCTCCTTTTGTTTGAGCATTTCTACAAGTCTCTGTCCTCTTGCTAATTTCGCCTGAGTTGATTTATCAAGATCAGAACCAAATTTTGCAAAGGTTTCAAGCTCTCTAAAAGCCGCCAACTCAAGCTTGAGCGTTCCAGCGACCTTTTTCATAATTCCAGTCTGTGCAGATCCTCCCACACGAGACACAGAAAGTCCAACATTAATCGCAGGCTTAATACCAGCATTAAAGAGATCTGACTCAAGATAAATCTGTCCATCAGTAATAGAAATCACATTAGTTGGAATATATGCTGCTACATCACCCGCCTGTGTCTCAATAATTGGCAACGCAGTAAGCGATCCTCCACCATAATCTTTATTAAGTCTACAAGCTCTTTCAAGCAATCTTGAATGCAAGTAAAACACATCTCCTGGATATGCCTCTCTTCCTGGAGGTCTTCTAAGCAAAAGCGACATCTCTCTATAAGCGGCAGCATGCTTTGTCAAATCATCATAGATAATCAAAGCATCTTTCCCCTTACTCATAATATACTCTCCAAAAGTAGCTCCTACATATGGTGCGACATACTGCATCACAGCTGGAGTATTAATCGGAGCATTAATCACGATAGTATAGTCCATAGCTCCAGCCCTTTTCAAAGCTTCTACAATACGAACTACCTTAGATTCCTTCTGTCCAATAGCAACATAAATACAGATCACATCTTCTCATTTTTGATTGATGATAGTATCAATCGCAACAGCAGTTTTCCCAGTCTGTCTATCTCCAATAATCAACTCTCTCTGTCCTCTTCCAATTGGCACCAATGCATCAACGGCCTTAATACCAGTCTGCAAAGGCTGATCAACTGATTTTCTTGTAATCACTCCAGGAGCCACTTTCTCCACTGGGAAAAATTGCTGAGCTTTCAATTCCTTGCCTCCATCAACTGGATCTCCAAGAGCATTCAATACTCTACCAATATATTCATCTCCTACACCAACAGAAAAAAGCTGACCGGTAGTCTTCACAGTTTCTCACTGAGAAAGTCCCATATATTCTCCCAAAACAAGCACTCCAACATAATCCTCCATCAAATCCAGCACAAGTCCCTTTTGACCTCACTGAAATACAACAATTTCGGAATACTGAGCATCATGGAGACCTGACACGGTAGCCACTCCATCTTTAATATCAATGATCGTTCCTTGCTCAGTAAAAGCCTCAGCAAGATTCACTTCATTGATCTGTTGTTCTATCTTTTGAATAAGTGTAAGAGCAGACATAATCTAAAGAAATAAGAATAAAAAAACTGATTTTTTCTCCTTTTGACTTCCAAATTCAGAGAACTCAAAAGAACTTTTATAAACTAACTATGAAATATTTTATGAAGATCATCATTAAGCGATCTTTTATAGACCTTAAATGGTGATTTAATCATCAAGGCAGGACTTGACTCATCTCCTCCATCAACAATCACCAAATCCTTCTGACCAAGCTCTTTTCCAAGCAAAACATCATCAGTAGTCAAAGCAACTAAGGCATCTTCACCGAGCTGTTCGTACAAATTCTGCTGAAGCGTCAAACAGTCCTTGATTCCCAAGCGAATTCCTCAGAGCAACTGATATAAGGCATACTCTTGAGGATAATGCTCCTGTGCAAAAGCACTTACAGGTTGCTGAGAAAGCTGTTTCCCAAATTTTCTAAGCAAAACTAAAAGCGACTGTAAAATCTCCAAAGCCTGCTTAACAGCTCATGGATCTCATAAAGAAGCAATAAATTTTTTACGAAGAGATGGTGTCATTATTTTTTATATGATTCACTAAATTCATCTACAAGAGTAGATAAATACTGCTCTTGAACATCTTTTTTTGAAGCAAAAAGCTTTCTAACAATAGAAAGAGCAACAGTTTTCACTCACTGCTCAAACTGTTCATCTAAATCACGCCCCTTAAGATCAGCATCTTGATTTGCTCTATCCAAAACCATTTGTGCCTCACGATGAGCCTTTTCAAGAATTTTCTGATATTCCTGATCAGCTAAAGCCTTTCCTTCAGCAACAATCTGATTTTTATGAGCCAATGCTTCATCCAAAAGAACCCTCTTTTGCTCATGAGCATCTGCAATCAATCTCTCATATTCAACATCCGCATTTGCCAAAACCTTTTCCTTCTCTATCTTTGACTGAATTGCTTTAGTTAGAGCATTTCCAGCAAACTTAATAAAAAAGAAGAAAAAGATTCCAACATTCAAAAGCTGAACGAGTACATTGATTAGAATATCACTAGATGATACTTCATGTCCCATAATATAGTCTTCACAAAATACTAAAGTACAAATTAACGATTTTATTTTCGTGATCAAACAAACTACTTAATAAGCGCGATCACAAATGAGAGCAACGCTACGAATTCTGCCAACGCTAGTGCAATAATTCCAGGCGTAAACATCTCCTTTGATGCTTCTGGATTCCTTGATATTCCTGTCAACCATGAATATCCAATTACTGCCATAGCTAATGCTGCAAATGATCCAGCTGCTGCCAATGCTAATACTCAACTCATTTTTTCTATATTCTTAAAAATTAAAAACTTTTTTGATAACCAATAACAATAAACAATGTTAAAGGTTTAAATTCTGATTTTTATGTTTCCTTTTCACTAATGACTATCTGCCGCTAACTTGAAGTAAATTGTCGTCAACAAAGCAAAGATAAATGCCTGCAAAAGCGAAACCGCAAACTCATAAGCGAAAATCGCAAGTGGTCCCACTATTGGATAATGGAGCAGAAGCTGTGTCGCATAGAGCAAAAGCGTCAAGAGAATCATTCAGACAAACATATTTCCAAAAAGTCTGAGGGCAAGAGAAAGCATTCTTCCAAATTCTCCAAGCAATTCAATAATTCCAATCAACAATCCAAGCACAATATCTAAGAACTTTGTAATATAGTCATACCAATGCTTAACTTCCTTCACAATTCCCATTCAATTAACAGGAAGATATTTTTTGATGAACCCAAATCCATGCGAAGCAAATCCATAAGCAAGACTCGCAACGATAGAAATAACCGCAAGCGTTCCATTAGAGACAATATCAGTCGTCAGAGGCCTAAACACATGGTGAGCAGCAGGCCATACTAGCACAATCATATCCCCTATCAACCCAAACAAGTTATGCCACACCACAAAGAGAAACAAGGTCGTAGTAAACAAAATCGCCTTACGTCCAACATGTTCTCCACCAATCTGAGTAAGCATACTATACACTCACTCCACAATGAGGTCAACACCTTGAACAAAACGATTATACGGATTTCTCTTTTTGAGATACGAATAGACTAAAACCAGAATCACAAACACGACCGTCCCCAAAAGCCCAGCAATCAGCGACTGAAAGAGCGACACCGCCCCAACAGCAACCTGATGCGGAAATATATCTGGTATAAGTGTAGATAAATCCATCCAATATAAAACAAATATAAACCTGAATAACACAAATATTTCAGTATCCCTTTCTTTTAATCTTCAATCACAGCTTTTGCACTTACAATTTCAAGAACCTCCTTAGTAATTGCATCCTGACGAGCCTTATTATACGCAAGCGTCAGGTCATCGATAATTGTTGTAGCATTATCCTTTGCTCATTTCATAGCAAGCATACGAGCAGCAAATTCACCCGTTTTATTGTGAAGCACTGCCCCATAGACGATTACATTCATCATAATATCATACGCTTTTTTAACAATTGCCTGCTTCGTCGGCTCAAGCTTCATATAATTGGTGTGCCTCGCTTTTTCCGGCTTAGGAATTTTGATTTCCAATGTCTTCATAAACTGAGCAAACTTTTCTGAAGATAATGGGAAGAGCTGAAATCCCGCCGGAATTTGTTTCATGGTATTCTTAAAGAAATTATACCAAACTTTAATCTCCATATACTTTCCACCTTTCTGAGCCTGACTTAAAAAGGAATAAAGCTCTGACAAATCCTTCGCTCAAAAGATATCCGACAAAGAATGAGTCGCCACTACTGAATACCCGCGACGAGCACAAAATTCTCTACCCTTCTTACCGATCACATAAACATCTAATTCATCTTTATGATCAGCATACTCACTTTCAAACTGCTTGAAGAGAGAAGTATTTAGCGAACCACAAAGCCCCTTTTCAGAAGAAATAAGAATCGCCAACTTCCTCTTTGCCTGATCTGATGGCTGAGGGAAAATATCTGTATATGCATTTACACTTGATAACATACCAAGAAAGGTATTCATATATTCTCTCAAATGTTCAGCATTTTTTTTAACTTTTTGAAGCTTAATTGTAGAGATCACCTCCATTGCACTAGTAATCTTTTTAATATTCTTAGTTGAGGCAATCTTTATTTTTAGCTGTTTTATATCTGCCATTGCTAGTAAAACAAAAGATTAGAAAGGTAAAAAAACTGAAACTATTCCGCTGCAATCGTAACGACATTATCTTCAATAAGAGCAAGCCCTCACTTAATGTCTATCTTTTTCGACTTTTCCGTAAACTCCTCTAGTGAGGTCATTTCTCAAGCCTCCGGTAAATAAGCAATTCTCCCAGCACTGAGTAATGTCATCAAATTGATATGTCCAGGCAAAACTCCAACCAATCACTGAGGAGTTGGGAAAACAACTTTCCTCACCTTTCCAGAATAGAGCTCTCCATCAATACTCACAATACGAAGCAACATCACAATCAGCAAGTAAACTAAATCATCACCTTCCGCATAAACAGATAGAAAATAATCATTTGCCCAAGACAATCAAGAGAAAGAAGTCAGATTTTCAACTTTTTTGTAAATATTTTATTATATAAGTACCATTTTTACCAGTAAAAAATAATATTAAGAATATTTTTTACACAAAATATTGCTAAATAAAAGGAAAATAATATAAATCAATTATTTATTCTCAAAAAAAACAATGCTCATCTTCCGCCCTTATTATCTCCAAAAAATCAAAGACATCCTCAAAAAAGGAGAGAAAAAGCTCATTTTTCTCCACGGAAGCAGAGGAGTTGGGAAAACAACACTCCTCAAAACGCTTCAACTAGACACTGATATCTCAGTCAAAAAATACTATTTCTCTTTTGAAGATGACATTGTCGCCAAAAAATTTCTCAATGCGGATGATTTTAGAGGCTACATGCAGATCAAGTATGGAATCGACTTTCAAGAGCCAAGCCTCCTCCTTCTTAATGAAATCCAGTACAGCAAAAACATTATCAGCGTGCTTGACGAGCTCATCCAAGATAATGCGATCAAAACAACAATCATCGTAACAGGTATCGCACAAACCCAAAGTAAAGAATATCAAAATCTCCAAAAATCTGAACTCACACAAACTATCAGTATTCATCCTTTGTCATTTTTTGATTTTCTCTACTATAGAGGAATCCACACAACCTACCTTACTATAGACAATCCAAGCCCAATTATGTTCAGAGAGCTTCAAGATCTCCTCGAAGAATATCTTACCCGATGAGGATATCCAGAGGTTATCAAAGCTACAACAAAAGAAAAGAAAATACAGCACCTGAGGGCAATTTTGCAAAAAGTATATGACAAAGATGTTGGATTTTCATTTCATAGAGAAGAAATTTTGATGTTTCAAGAAGTAGTAGAATATCTCTGTAAAAGAAACATGCAAGGCTTTAAATACAAATCTGCAGCAGAAGAACTCGAACTTTCCATCCCACTTCTCAAAAAATACATTCTCCTACTCAAAGACACCTACATCATCAGAACAATACCCCACTTTTTTACAGACAAAACCAAGGAACTCTCCCACCAAAAAATGATCGCAATAGAGGATATGGGACTTCTGAGTTATATGACAGAAAATTTCGGATCAAAAACTAATAACATTACGGCTATAAAAAACTTTGTCTACAATGAGATCATCAAAAACCTGCCAGAAAACTACAAATGTTTTACCTACCAAAAAATCAATAACTCAGCGATTGATTTTATCATTCGTGATGCCGAAGGGATGTTAATTCCTATAGTAATCTCAGAAAGTAGCAGTGATAAAGCTCCTAAGGTCTTCAAAAGTTTTGAGGAACGCTATGGTCACCAAATCAAAAAATACATCAAAACAACACCTCTCACCGCAAAAAAAACAGAAATTTTTGGAAAAGAACTGACTATTCTACCACATTTCATGATTTCGACAGAGTTTTGAGCATTCCCTTATATGTAATAATTCAAAAAAATAAAAAGCCTGAATTTCTTCAGACTTTTTTCTATCTTTCTGCAAATGTTTTTATCTCCTCAGCAAACATCTCGATCTCAGGACTCTCTCTAAAAACATAACTTGCCTGATCATCAACAATACTACTCCAGACTACCTCATCTTGTTCTAAACTACGAGAGACATCAATCACTCTCTGATTTTTTGATCCCCTAAATTTCAACTTCAGATCAAGCAGATCTTGCACAAATCTCCCATCGATCAAAATATCAATATTCTGCAAAATCTGCTGCGTATAAGGCAAATACTGACACATATATTCTCTGATAAATTCATACGTATATCCAGAATAACACAAAATTGAAGTCTCTGGATAATGCTTCCTCACCTGAGAAACCAGATTTCGAACTTCTGGCTGATTTTCAGGAACGAGCGGCTCTCATCATAAAATACTTAAACCTGAGACATATTCCTTGTCTAATTCCTGCAAAATATCATCAATCACCTCCTGATCAAACACTCTCCCAAACTTAAAATTCCATGAGAGAGCATTGAAGCACCCAGGACACGCGTGACGACATCCACTTACAAACAGCGAAACCCTTAGCCCAGGTCCATTTGCAGAATCCAGCTTTTTTATAGTTCAATAGTACATAATATTCTATTCAATTTTCTATTTGACTAAAACATTTTTATATATTATCCTTATCCAGTATAATGTCAAAAGATTTTCATAAAAAAAAACAACCATTATAAAACATCCAAGGGGACAGTCTCCTTTCTAACCCCTGGCAGAAAAAAAACTTATGTTGGTCTTCCACCTACCTCTATTAAATCAAACGCCCTCGACTCTTTTCAAGGACATTGGAATATAAATCAACCTCAGATTTTTTGAATCACTAAATCTCAAATCCAAAAAATCCAGCTCAAATCTGCTATGAATCAGACCTATAAACTCCTAAGAACCTCATCAGTATAAGATAGTATCAAGACGGTGAACTCTCTTATAACTCATAGATAAATATCAAATTATTTTCTCGGAGGAAACCCCCAAAGCGCATGAAAGAAAACTTAGAACTAACTTTCTAAAGCAAGGAAATACCCTCCGAAAAAAGAAACATCCATGATACAATCAGGTTGTAATTTTTAGACAATATAGTTACACAGATAAATTCCTACCCAAAGGAAAATTTCAAAACTCAACATTAAAGTAGCCAGAGCAAGGATAATAACAACCACCGACAAAAGACTCTCCCTAAGTAAATATCCATTTACAGCATCCATTGTTTTTACGATTCATTAATTCATTTTATAACTATTTATAATAAGATAGAATATCTCTTATTACTTAATATAAATGTAATCATTTTTAAAACATCATTTTACTCTTTAGATAAAAAGATAGTAAAGAAAATGTCGAGTAATTAACTCGACATTAAAAAGAATACTTTGTAATCAAAATTTGTACAGGGATTGGTAATAAATCATAAATTCTCTTCTTTAGAATATCCCAAGAATTTTCAATAGAACGAGTTATACAGGCTGTACTATAACCTTCCTTTTTGCAAAATTCAAGAGCATCCTTCCTCCACTTCCCTTTTCTGACAGCTGTACAAAAGTAATTAATTGGATACCTTCTATCTTCACGAGAAAGATACTTTTGCCAAACCACAGATAAGAATGGTGCAGAAAGCTTTATCGCTCTTTGCCCAGCATTAAGTTCAAACTGCCAGATATTCTCCACTTTATTTAAAAGTTCCAATAAAGACTTTTTCTCCCATATTGCTACTTGAAGAGAACATGAAAAAAGTTCGTCCTTGTTTAAATACTGAATATCATCATCGAGTAAAACTCCTTCTTTTGGCCCCCGATGAGGGAAAAGGCGAAAATAAGCAGGGCGATATTCACATAATACATCAAGAATTCGTTCTAAATCTTGATTATTTACTTTTCTATTCAAGAAGTAATCATCCTGAAAATAAAGTAAATATTGATGTGGAAACAACAGCAATGCATTTCTCATTTCCTCAGACCAACAGGATCCCTGAACTTGAATAGGAATTCCTAAACAATGCCTATTCGTATTTGACATCAGATAAACTGGGAAAGGACAATCACTCCAATATTTGCGAAAAAAATAAAAGAACGGTTCCCATAAGTCGGAATATCTATCGCAAGAAGCAATAAACACGCCCAAATCAATTTCTGTCTTTTTCATATGATCTTTTTTTTATTTAACATTTTTATTATCATAGTAGATGATATGTTTTTGGATTGCTTTTACAAGACTATATTGAGAAACAATTTTTGCTTGATGTTTTTCAGAAAAATTTGTAATCGTTTTGTTATCTTCCTCTGAAGCAGAGTTGAGA
>ERZ772956.1022-NODE-1022-length-19876-cov-5.327027_pt1 | contig 19876 bp, 22 predicted proteins | sample MGYA00580683_ERZ772956 | MGnify/ENA primary metagenome ERZ772956 (study PRJEB29015, sample SAMEA2738077) | human oral metagenome | biome: human oral; feature: human-associated habitat; material: saliva | place: China | collected 2212 ... | reverse complement strand
TTGTAACTCTTTCGTTTTTCCTCGTGATTATGGTTTTTGTAGTCGATTCACATTATGTTGAATTGACAAATACATTAGCAAAGCATGGTTTGCATTATGATCAAACAAAAAAAGAAATTTACAGTAAAGAAAATAATCAAAATAACGCTCAATCATCAAGTGAGAATGATGTTATTTTAACTAAAAAATTTGGTGAAAAAATAATCTTCGATGAAGGAACTATCGAAGTAAGAAATATGGATGTAACTGATGGTAAGGTTACTGTCGCAATTGTTTTAGAAAACAACACAGATAGAAAATCTAGTTTCAATCCTAAAGAATTTGTGGCAAAAGCTGGAGATGAAGTGCTAAACTATAGTGGATTGCAAGAGTTTTTAGGGTTGACAGGCGAAGGGGAAGTTAAAATAGTTTCTCCGAAATCTAATGCTGTATTCTTTCTGAATTACGATTTACCAAAAAATAATTCATCAACTTACTCTATGCAGATAGGAAAATATCTTTGGAAATAATTAATATAAGCGCCAATCGGTGCTTTTTTTGTACCCAAAAATAGAAAGGAGGTGAGAATCTAATGGCTTTTTTTCAATCTTTAGGGTCGTCAAAATTATCTTATGACGACTATATATCATCGGTGGTATCGGCTAATTCAAGTCCAGAATATACTGGTATCAAGGCTTTAAAAAATAGTGACGTCTTGACTGCAGTATCTATCATAGCTGGTGATGTGGCACGTTTCCCTTTGCTAAAAAAAGATTTAATGGGGAATATTGAGATAGATGAGAATATGAATTATCTTCTAAATGTGAAAGCTACTGGGAATGCTTCGGCTAGACAGTGGAAATTCGCGATGACAGTCAATACCATTTTGACCGGAAATTCATTTTCTCGTATTCTTCGAGACCCAGTAACTGGAAGAGCAATGGAATTTCAGTTCTTTAGGCCGTCTGAAACGACTGTTGAAGAAACCAATAACCACGAATTGATATATACATTCCGTGACCAGTTGAGTGGAAAAGAGATAAGGTGTGAGTCTGATGATGTGATTCATTGGAAGTTCTTCAGTCACGACACGATACTTGGACGCTCTCCATTGTTATCTCTTGGGGATGAAATCAGTCTCCAAAATGGCGGAATTAACACCTTAATTAAGTTTTTCCGCGATGGTTTTTCAAGCGGAATTATTAAATTAAAAGGTGCTCAGTTGAACGGTGAAGCTAGGCAAAAAGCACGTATGGACTTTGAGAAAATGCGTGAAGGTTCAACTGGTGGCAGTCCACTTGTATTTGACGATACTCAAGAGTATACCCCTCTTGAAATTGATACTAATGTCTTGCAGTTGATTACGTCAAACAACTTTTCAACTGCTCAAATCGCTAAAGCTTTGCGAGTTCCTAGTTTTAAATTGGGAGTGAACAGTCCAAACCAGTCTGTCGCTCAGTTAACGGAAGATTACGTTACAAACGACCTTCCTTTTTATTTTGATGCAATCACTAGTGAGTTAGGATTAAAAGTGCTAGATAATGAAGAACGCAGGAAATATCGTGTTGAATTTGATACTCGTAGCGTTACAGGTCGTAATGTTGATGAGTTGGTGAAACTCGTAAATAATCAAATCTTAACACCTAACCAAGCGCTCATTGAACTTGGTAAAGAACGTTCGAGCGATCCGAATATGGACCGCTATCTATCTAGTTTGAACTACGTCTTCTTGGATAAAAAAGAAGAGTATCAAACAATGAAAGGAGGTGAGACAAGAGATGCCAAAGAGAATCAAGATGAAGGGTCCGCTGATCTCGAATAATCAACAAGAAGTCTATGATTATTTTGGGATGGAAGCGGTCAGTGCTAAATCTGTGGTAGATGCTTTCCCAGAAGATGGAAGCGATGTGGTACTAGAGGTTAACTCAAACGGTGGTTTAGTGACTGTCGGGAGTGAAATCTATACTGCATTACGTTCATATCCTGGGCGTGTTACGGTAGAAGTGACTGGGATGGCTGCAAGTGCTGCAAGCGTAGCAATCATGGGAGCAGATAAGGTCTGTATTAGTCCAACTGCTCAAATCATGATCCATAAAGCATTATTACCATGGGTTTCAGGCAATAGCGATGATTTGGAAAAAGCGTCAAATGCTTTAAAAGCAAGCGACCGAGCCATTGTTAATGCTTATGTGTCTAAAACAGGCCTTGAAGAATCTGTTATCATCGACATGATGAAAAATGAGACCTTCATGAGTGCTGAAGAAGCGGTTGAAAAAGGTTTTGCTGATGAAGTGATGTCTTTTGAAGGCCGTGAAGTTGTTGCAAGCTTTGGAACAGGAATGTTACCACAGGCAGTTATTGATGATTTCTTTGCTAATAAATCGAGTCGTAAGAACGAAATTGAAGCAATGAAGTTAGATTTGGAAAAAGAAGAATTACTTAAAGGGCTATAAGGCTCTTTTTTTATACCAAGAAAGGAAAAGTAAGGTATGTTTAAAGAAAAAATGAAAGAACTCAAAGCACAAATCTTAAATATTGGTGCTGAAATTACTACAAAAACAGAAGAATTGAAAGCTGTTTTGAACGAAGATAATCTTGAAAAAGCTCGTGAAGTGCGTGCTGAAATCGAGACATTGAAAGCGCAAAAATCAGAAGCAGAAAACAACTTGAAGTCATACGAAGTAGCAGAAGCTGGTTCTGATGTTAAAACTGTTGGACAAGCTCATAAAGTTGAAGAAGAGACTAAATCTTATCGTGAATCTGTAAATGAGTTCATTCGCTCTAAGGGACGTATTCGTAATGAAGGTCTACGTTTTGAAGGTCAGGATGAAGTGCTTGTCCCTATGAATGAGGCAGTTAATCCATCCACTGATGGATTGAAAAAAACAGAGACTGAAAAGGTAACTAGCAAAGAAATTGTTACTACACCAATTCGTGAAGTTAAGACTGTTCTTGATCTTAAACAATTTGTGACAATTCACAAAGCATCTAAAGGCGAAGGTTCATACCCAATTCTTAAACAAGCTACATCTAAGATGGCAAGCGTAGAAGAATTGGAAAAGAACCCAGCTCTTGCGAAGCCAGAATTTACAGATGTCACTTGGAAAGTTAAGACTTACCGTGGTGCTATTCCACTTTCACAAGAAGCAATTGACGATGCAGATGTAGACTTGCTTGCTATTGTCGCTGAAGCAGCTACCCAAATCAAAGTCAACACCACAAATGACGCAATCGGTGGTATTTTGAAAACATTTGAAGCAAAAGAAGCAGCGGATTTAGATGCTATCAAGGCTATCTTGAATGTCAACCTCGACCCTGCTTACAATGTATCATTTGTAGTTTCTCAAAGTTTCTACCAAAAATTGGACACAATGAAAGACAAGAACGGTCGTTACTTGCTTCAAGACTCTATTGTTTCTGCGTCAGGGAAAGTATTCCTTGGCCATCCAGTATTCGTAGTTGCTGATACAGTTCTTGGAGAAGCTGGTGAGGCTAAAGCTTTTGTAGGTGACGTCCAACGTGGTGTGCTATTTGCAGATCGTGTAGATCTTGGCCTTCGTTGGGCTGATAATGAAATCTATGGTCAATACTTGCAAGCAGTTGTGCGCTTTGATGTTAAGAAAGCTGATGAAAAAGCTGGTTACTTTGTAACTATGCCCTAATACGCCCCCAGTTAGCGGGGGTGTCTCACGGTCAGCAGTAACATCAATCGTACCAACCGCAAGTAACACCAAACAAGAAATCATGGCTTATTTAGATAGCAAAGGGATTTCTTACACAGCCTCACAATCGAAAGAGCAACTACTAGCCTTGATTGGAGGTTAGAAATATGGATAATGAAATATTCGACTTTTTAGAAGAAGTCAAGTTATACTGCAAAATCGATTATGATTTTGAAGATGATTTATTGATTGAACTAATTGAATCTTCGAGGGAACAAATTTGTTTCGCAATCGGGAATGACTTGCAACCTAAAGATTTGGAAGGCTATGCCAAGTTCCGTCTGGCAGTAAAAAAGCAAGTGAAAGAAGAGTACGAACACCGTGGAATGTCAGCGGATACCATGCGGTATCCATTGGCTAACGGTGTTTTAAATATCATTCATCAACTTAGAACAAGGAGGGAATTAGATGAGAACTCGTAGAATGAATGTTCGCATTACTTTCTTTCAAAAGATTGGTGAACAAAATGAAGATGGAGAAGTGTTAACCTTCAAGAAAAAATGCTTGTATACTTGTTGGGCGGAGGTTTCGAAAACTAGTATTAAGGATTTTCGTGAAGGCGCGACCGTGACGAAAGCAAGTGGTTTGCCAGAGCATAAAGACACTAAAACGTTTTTGATTCGACACCTTCCTAAATTGAAGTTTGATAATTCTTGTTATATCGATTTCGACGGACTAGAGTATAAGATTGTGGCAATTGAACGAGATTATGCGAATAAAGAAATTGACTTAGTGGCAGGAGTGATGATGTCATGACAAAAGGTTTGGATCTTTGTCTTAAAAATCTCACGATACTGGAAGCGAAATCGCCTCGAGTAGCTCGTGAAGCTGTCACTAAAGTGGCGCAAGAGTTTAAAAAGGAGCTTGAAGCGAATACTCCGGTGTATAAAGAGGAAACGTATTCTCGATTAAAAGAAGATGTAAAAATCAGTAATTTCAAAAGCGGTGGAGATGCACCGTCTAAGGATATCGGATATGGTCGTGCAACAGGTTGGCGCGCTCGCTTCCCTGACGACGGAACGATTTATCAAAAGTCTCAAAATTTTGAGGAAAAGACTATAAACACGGTTACACCTATCGCTAAAGAAATCTATCTTGAAACTATGAAGGGGGTGTTGGGTAAATGATTGCTGAGACTGAAGCCTATAAACTTTTAGCAGCAGACGATACATTGAATCGATTGTTTAATGAGTATCGAGGCAAGGTGTTTCCAGGGCAATATAAACAAGGTATTTTTACCTATGATATACCTGAAAAGCCAATCAATATGAAGCAAAAAGAACTCGCTCCATTTGCGAGAATTTACTCTACTTATGAAACACCTCACGATTATGCAGATGATGCAGTTATTGCAACAGAACAACGTATCACAATAGACTTTTGGTGCAAAAATGCTAAACAAGCGGATAACATCAACAAAAGACTAGATATGATATTAGAAAGTAACGGTTTTGAACGTTACACAGCAAACGAGAAGCCTCGATATATGGATAGCGATATTGGATTGTTAATGAACGTCCGCAAATATCGCTTTTTTGATTGGAGCGATCTCGAAAAAGAAAGGAAAGAAATAAATGTCTAAAGTAAAATTTGGTTTGAGCGGATTTGAGTATGGTGTTGTAACAGATAAGAATCTGGTTCCAACTTCTAAAAAAATCCCTGGTTTGAAAACAGCTAAAATTGATATCACAAATGAATTGAAAACAATTGCTGCAGATGATGGACCATACGTTGTATTGTCATCTGGTATCACGGGTACTACTCTTGAAGTAGCTTGGTTGGATTTACCAAGTGATGTTCGTAAGGATTTTTACGGAATTGAAGTGGAAAACGGAATTGAGAAGTATAGCAAAAAGCTTACTCCTCAAGATATCGCTTGTCTTTTCAAAACAACAGGAGAAGACGGGAAGAAAATCTGGATCGGATTGCTTAAAGGTAAATTCTCGCTTCCAGGGATGGATTACGAAACGAAAGATGGTTCACCAGATCCTAAGAACGATACAGTGTCAGGAAGTTTCGTAGCCCGCGGAAACGAAGAAGAAGGATTAGTTCTTATCGTTGGTCGTGAAGATAATCCTGAGTTCCAAGAAACTAAATTCCGTGAGATGGTTTTCCCAAAGGCCTAAGCGGTGCTAGTTCAGAATTAGCAGTTACCGCTGAAACAACAAGAACACTAGAACAACAGTAATAAGAGGCTTGGTTTTTCCAAGCCTTGATTATTTATGAGGAAAAAGAATGTTTGAAATTAAATTTAAAAAAGCAGGTGTTTTGAAGGAGTTTTCTAAAGACTATGTAAATGTCGAAGACAACTTGCTAGCTTTGGAACATCAAGTCCGTCAGACTGCTTTGTATGAAGCCAAAGAGGATTTATTAAATCCAGATAAACACCGTGAATTGAATGAAGCATATCTTGATATGTTTGTGAAGATGTACGGTGAGCAGTTTGCTGCCGAAGATTTGAAAACTGCAAGTGTTGAAACACTTGAAACCTTGAATGATCTTTACTTAGCTGCTTTAGGCGGTAAACAAGAAGAAAAAGAGATTGCTAAGGGAAAAAAGAAGAAAAAGGATTGACGCCAAAACAAGCAAAAGAAAACTTGTTGATATGGTTTCAATCGCTGATGAGTCAAGGATATACTATCCATGATATAAAGAGCATGCGTCTATCGGATTTTGATTTGATGGTGCAGGCTTTAGAAACCAAAAATATCAAAGAGGAAGAAGAGACTACGCTCGATAAAGCCTTTCCATTCCTTTTTGGTTAGAAAGGAGAGTAAATGGCAAGTAATATTGGTGAATTAGTCGCAACAGCAACCCTCGATGTCGCTCCTTTCCAATCAAACGTTGGAAGGTTGAAGACGTATTTAAAAGGTGTCGATAATTCCCTAAAAGCTATGGAAAACAACTTTAAGGGTGCTGGCAAGAATGTCACTAACTTAAAGAGCCTTATGGATCAGACCGGTTCTGCTTTAGGAAATTACCAAAAATTGTTGAGTTCACAAAGCGAACGATACAATCAACTAAAAGCGAGTATTGGCGATGTCTCTACTGCTACTGCGGAACAGAAACAAAAATTACTTGAAGCAGGAACTAGCATGACTGCAACTGCTGCTAAAGTAGCTGAGTTAAAAAATCGCTATGAAGAATTGGCTAAATCCATGAGGCAAGCCTACATAGACGATAGTGCGTTCACTAAATTCGGTAAGAGTGCGCAGGAAATTGGTAAAAAATTCAGCGACGTCGGTAAAGAGGTTTCTGGTTTCGGTTCTGCTTTAACCAAGGGCATAACTGCACCGATTGTTGCTGGGGCAGGTATAGCTTTGAAGGCTGCAATCGATTATGAGAGTGCGTTTGCAGGGGTTAAAAAGACAGTAGACGGAACACCGCAACAGTTTGAAAAACTTAGCGCTAGTATTCGTAATATGGCTAAAGAAATGCCGGCTAGTGCTACGGAAATTGCTGCAGTCGCTGAAGCAGCAGGGCAGTTGGGTGTACCGATTGGTTCCATTGAAGGTTTTACAAAGACCATGATTAACCTTGGTGTTTCTACCAACTTGAGTGCTGAAGAGGCTGCAACATCTATTGCCAAAATCGGTAACATCATGCAAGTTTCAGGAGATGATCTTGATAGTTGGTCTGCTAAATTTGGTGCAACTGTCGTAGGTCTTGGTAACAACTTCGCGACAACTGAAAGTGACATTGTCAACATGGCAAACCGTCTTGCAGCATCTGGTAAGATTGCTGGATTGACTACGCCTGAAATCTTGGGTCTATCAACTGCTATGAGTTCTGTTGGTATTGAAGCTGAAGCAGGTGGTACTGCCATGACTCAAACTCTGACTTCTATCTCAAAAGCAGTGTCAGAGAGTGGAAATGATTTAAGACTTTATGCTGAAACTGCAGGAACAACTGCAGACCAATTCGCTGAAAAGTGGAAAACTAAACCTGCTGAGGCTTTGCAAGATTTCATTAGAGGTCTTGGTAGGGCTAAAGAAGAAGGTAAAGACACCAACAAGATTTTGGACGAACTTGGTCTAACAGGTATCCGACAATCTAACATGTTAAAATCTTTGGGTCTTGCGGCTGAAACAATGGGCAAGGCAGTTGGACTAGCGAATAGCGAATGGGAAAAAGGTACTGCATTGACAGACGAAGCGAATAAGCGCTATGAAACCATGCAATCTAAACTCCAAATGCTCAAAAACCAATTGACAGATGTCGCAATTGAGTTTGGTGGACCTTTGTTAGATGCTCTAAAAGACGGTCTGGAAGCAGCAAAACCTTGGATAGGTACACTAGCAGATTTGGCCAAGCAATTCAGTTCCATGTCTAGAGAGCAACAGCAGAATATCATTAAGTGGGGTTTGGCGTTAGCTGCTATCGGACCTTTCTTTAAATTATTAGGTGGTGGTATATCTACCATCGGCGGTCTGATTAAAGCTATAGGTGGTCTATCCAGAGGGATTGGATTCTTGAGTGGTTCGCTCAAGTATTTAAAAGATTTTAAGTTTGCAGCAGGCGCGATGAAGGCATTCGCTGGATCAGCAGGAGCAGTTGAAACTGCAGCAGCAGGCGCAACAACTAACGCAGGAGCGTTATCTGGTGCATTTGGTGCTTTAGCAAATCCAATTGGCTTATTAGTCGGTGGTACTGCATTACTTGCAGCAGGTCTTGTTTACTTAGGTAACAAGAAAGATGAAGCAAGAATCAAGACCGAAGAGTTCGGTTCTCAATTAAGTGATACTGCAACTAAAGACTTAAGAGATTTCCAAACCAAAGTAGATGAAACAAGCACTGCAGTTGCTAATTTCGGGACACACGCTGGAGACGCTGAAAAGGTATCTGAATCCTTTAGAAAACTTCATGAAGAGGTTGCTTCAGGAGCAGAAAAAGCAAGCAAGCGTATGGAAGAACTAGCTAAAAAGTGGGGTATTAGTGATGAAGCAATTGCTAATATGAAAGCAAAAAATGAGCAAGTTGTTTCCAATACCGATGCAATGGCTAATCAGGTTAGCGATATTTACAAACGTCACAACGGAGATGCTAGCAAGTTTTCTCAAGAAGAAAAAGAAATCGTCTTGAATAATCAGAGAGAGATGATTAAAGCTAGAGTTGAAATGATGGAATTGTCGGGCGAACAGCAGAAAACAGCAATTCAAGCGTTGAACGGAGAAATTAATACTCTAAATGAAACTCAGTTGAATCATGCTAAAGATGTTTTGAAAAAGGCTCTTGATGAAGAAAACCAATTATACAAAACACAAAAAGATGAGTTAAAACAACTCTTAGACGGTAAAGTTCTCGACCAAGAAACTTATAACAAGAAATTGCAAACTCTAGAAACTAACCATCAACAGATGATGGAAGCGCTAGGGGTTAAGTATTATCAAGTTATGCAAAATCTTGACGCAAAACTAAAAGCAAGAACTGGTCAAAGTTGGAATTACTGGGAAGAAGCTAAAAAAGTTCTTGAGGAATACGGCTTGTCTTATGAATTGATTGGTCAAAAAGCTGCAGAAGCTTCTCAAAAGATGGGAGAATCTCATAGTATTCTAGCCAAGTATACTAGCGAAATGAGTAAGGAAACTAAAGAAGCTAACGACGCTTGGTCTTTGTTGGTTGGAAATATCAATGAAAATGGTAACTTCGAAGTTAAATCCAATGTAAAAGAAGTTATTGGAGAGGCTACTAAATCTGCAGAAGGTTGGGAGCAACTGCAATTCATTGTTAAAAACGCAAACTTAAACTCAAATGCTCGAGTGACGATTGCTGAGGCTCTTGTTGAATCTGGTAAGTGGTCAGAAATGAGTTTAGAAGAGAAACAACTCGTTGTCCAAAACCAAGCAGGATTACAAGCTATTTTTGATAGCGAATCTCATCTTAAAATTTGGAACAGTATGCCAGCTGAAGTTAAGCAATTATTGTTGGAAAATGCGGATGTGATGAATAAAGCTGAATTAGCTTCACAAGCTCTTCATAACTATGATTCTCTTTCTCCCAAACAAAAGGAACTTTTAGCTACTGACAAGAGTGTTAGAGATGCAGTTGCAAGATCGACAGATACTCTAACAACATGGAATGCTACTACTCCGTTTACCAAAGATTTAAAAGTAAATCCTAATGATGTATTAAACAACGGCCGTTTGTCAATTGATAAAATCATGGAATGGAATCTTGCGCAAGCAAATCCCAAATCATTGACTGCAACAGATAACACTGGCAGTGGAGTTGCAAGTGCGCAAGCTAGTGTTGATTCTGCTAAACAAACTAATCCTATTGATATCAATGCAACAGATAATACTGCAGGGGCTTCACAATCTGCAAATGCAAGCGTGAACTCGCCTTATCAATTATCACCAATTGGTATTAATGCAACGGATTTAACAGGGAATCCATCTGCTTCGGCAAGTACAACAGTAAATGCAGTTAAGCAAAGTTTCCCAATCGATATTAATGCGTCTAATAAAACGCAAGGAGAAGCGAATGCTGCAAGCAGTGCGGTTAATGCGGTTAAGCAAAATAGTCCGATAGATATCAATGCTTCTGATAATACTGGTGGAGTTATTAGTTCGGTTTGGAACGCTATTACTTCATTGCCAGCATTTAAGTTTATCGATATCATCACACGTCATTTTACTGAGCAGCATGCTAAAGGTACAGATAATCACCCAGGCGGTCTTGCAATGGTCAACGACCAACGAGGAACCTTATATAAAGAGTTGGTTACATTACCTGATGGAACTTCATTTATTCCAGAGGGTCGTAACGTAACCTTACCTCTACCTCCTGGCACGAAGGTCATGAAGGCTGGTGATACTAGAACGTTGATGAACCGCTTAGGTATGCCGAACTATGAGAAGGGTATTGGTTTTGAAGATACCAAACTTTCTCATTTAACACGTCGTATTCGTGATATCAATACTAGCAGTCGTTCAAATGAACAAGCGAGAACAATCTACACAGTTAATAATACGAACAATCAAGACCAAGCTATCATAAGAGAATTGGTTGATTTAAAAACTAGTGTGGAAAATATGCTCGGTAAATTGCTAGAAAAAGATTTCAATACGTATCTTGATGGTAAGGCGATTGCTGAAAACTCATATCGTTATCAAGGAAATATCATAGGAAGAGAGGGATTGTGATGACAAATTATTTAAAAGTAAATGATTTTTCAACAATGACATTTAAACATTGTGTAGTCATGGATTTTGGAACAATCCATGCAAGTCCTCGATTCGCGGAACAGCTTAAACCATACGGGACGAATGGTAGCTATAATGTTGTCGATGGTGCATTTGAGAATTATGATAGAACTATCCGGATATTCTTTGAACGATTTTCAGATTTAGCAACGCTTGTTGAAAAATTTAAAGCGATTGATAATAAACTTGAATTTAGTTATCAACCTGACGCTTTCTTTTATGCAGATTTATTAGATACAGAAATAACTATAAGAGGCATGTATGGTTGGGAATTAGCAATTAAGCTAGATATGCAACCATTCCGATATCAGAAATCTGTTGAACCTCTGATTTTTACTGCAAGTGGCAATATAAACAATCCAGGCTCTGTTTATAGCGAGCCTGTGATTGAAATTGAAGGTGACGGGGAGATTTCATTAACGATTGGCAAGAAAACAATGTATCTAAATATTAGTCGTAAAGCTACGATTGACTGCAGGCACAAGAAACAAAACATCTATAATGCAGATGGTGCGGTTCAAAATACGCTACGAAAACGTGGAGGATTTTTTGAATTAGCAGTCGGCAATAGCGGTCTTGTATTTACTGGAAACGTTCGTAAGGTCACTATCAGACCGAATTGGAGGTACATCTTATGATTTACCTTACAAATGGCAATATACCTTTAAATGAGGCCTATAATGACGAAATCGTCCAAGAGCATAACAATACCTATCAACTAACCTTTCGTTTTCCCACATCAGACCCCAAATGGGAATTGCTGAAAGAAGAGACTTTCTTGACTGCCGATGACCTGCATGGTGAGCAGTATTTTTATATTTTTGAGGTTGAAAAGCAACAAGGATATATCCAAGTCTACGCTAATCAAGTTTTTAGTCTCTTAAATAATTATGTGGTAAATGCTATCAATCTAGATAGAGAGACAGGTACGTCTGCTTTAAGTCGATTTGCAGGAAACATTACTCGAACACATCCATTTTCATTCTTCTCTGATATTGAAGATAGACATACCTTTAATATCGATTCTAAGAATGCGATGGAGGCATTCGCGAAAGACAAGCACTCTATCCTTGGTCAATGGGGTGGGGATTTAGTCAGACATGGCTACCAGGTTCGACTTTTAAAAAATGGCGGTTCAGAAAATGAATCGCTTTTTATGTACAAGAAAAACCTGTCTAGTTACCAACATAAGACCTCAACGAAGTCTTTGAGGACGCGTATCACCTTTAAAACAACCATTAAAGGTGAGGGAGAGAAATCGCCTGACAAGCATTACTCAGTTACTATCGAAAGTCCACTGATTAATAAATACAACCAAATCTACGAAGATGTGGTAGAGGTTAATGATCAGGATGTGAAGGATGAAACAAGCCTTCGGAAGTATGGTGAGCAGTATTTCAGAACAACATTATGCGACATGCTGGAAGACAGTCTCGAAATTGATGTTGTCGGTCAGAGCGATGTAGCGGTTCGGATGTTCGACGTTGTTAGCATTTACCATGAGGGTTTCGGTCTAGATGTTCGTAAGAAAATTACGAAATATACCTACTCACCAATAGCTAAAAAGCTGAAATCTATCGGTTTTGGCCAGTTTAAGTCTGGTCTTGCAAATGCAATCGGTAACATGGTCAGTGACGCATTAAAGAATGAAACTCAAGGGTTGTTAGATAGTGTCGATGTACAGATTGCCAAAGAATTAAAAAATGCTGATTTGGCTTTTGACAGAAAAAAAGAAGAATTAGTCAATCAATTCACGGATGAGTTGAATGCTGCTAAAGCCAAATCCGAAGAAGTCAAACGTCAAATCGCTGATGAAATCGACAAGAAGTTTCAGTCGTTTGATAACTCTTCAATCCAAGAAGCTAGGCGAAAGGCTGAAGAGGCTTTGAAAAGCGCTGGTGCAAGCAATTCACTTGCTGAAGAAGCCAAGCGGATTAGCGAGCGAGCGAAGACTCAAATCGATAATCTAAAATCATCATCGCAGACTGCTATTGAGCAGATTGAGAGTTTTAAAACTCAGTACGGCACGAAGTTGAATGAAGTTCAAAGCACTGCAGACGGCCTGTCTACTAAAATGGGAGCGGTTGAAACTTACATCAACAAGGACGGTCAGCGACAAGAAGAGTTGAAGCGTTATGCTAGAACGGAAAGTGCTAGTCAAGCGACTGCAATCCGTGAGCAGATATCCAGAGACTACGTTGGGAAATCAACTTATCAAGAGGATGTGAGAGGTCTAGAACGTAGATTTAATGAGATAAGCGCGCAGACGAACAACGATATCGCTACGAAAATCGCCCAGTACAAGCAGACGGTTGATGGTCAATTTGCAAGTATTACATCGCAAATGGCTAGCAAGGCTAACCAAACGGATTTCCAAAGCGTTAAAGAGACTAGTCAACTCTATGAACGTATCATCGGTAGAAACGAGAACGACATAGCTGACAAGGTCGCTCGCATGGCTCTGACAAATCAGTTGTTTCAGGTTGAGGTTGGGAAGTATGCATCTCAAGGTGGACCAAATCTTATAAAAAATAGTGGAAATCCACAAGATAACAAAAGTTGGGGTTATTGGGAACCTGGTCAAAATTCTGCTATATACACAGGAACGCATCCTTTCTTTTATAACCAAAAAAGAAAGCTTTTCTTTTTGGATAATCGTACGAGAGAGGTTATCCCAACTTCGACCATTCGATTTCCTCTGAAACGTAACACAAGTTATACAGTGGCCTTGACCGCATTCAATACCTTGAATATGAAGGGAGCGAATATTCATTTTCTTGGCCGAAAAACCGGAGAAAATCAAGCATTTACCAAAGTTATAACTTTGGTTGAGAATGTTAAGTTTTCATCAGCCGAAGCTGTCAGAAAGAATTACACTTTTAATTCAGGAGAGTGTGACGAAGGCTATATTCGCATTGACAATAACGGAACGAATGACAACGAGGTTGCAATTCTCTTGTTCGGAGATGTTGATGTCTACGAAGGCACAACAATCCGACCATGGCAACCATCTCCAGAAGACATCAACGAAGCAGTTCGCTCGGTTCAAAGTCAGCTGGATGGCTCTTGGTCTGTTCAGAATATCAACAGTGCTGGTGATTTGATTTCTGGGATTAATTTGGGCGCTAATGGTCATAACCGATTTGACGGAAAGCTAACCCACATCACGGGTGAGACCTTGATTGATAATGCGGTCATCAAGTCGGCTATGATTGACAAGCTGAAAACAGCCAATTTTGAAGCTGGTTCAGTCACGACTACAATTATAGACGCTGAAGCTGTTACAGCTGATAAAGTGAGAATGGACCAAGCTTTCGCAAACAAGCTAGTGGCAAGTAACATCTTCACAGATACGCTTGCTGCTAAAGAGGCCTTCATCAACAAGCTACGTTCAGTCGTAGTCACTGCAACCTTGCTTGAGGGTTACAAGGGTCGTATCGGAGGATTCCAGATCGGTACTCATGATAAGGATCCTAGCTCTTACTGGCTGACAGGTCAGAACCAATTCTCAGTCGGAATGGGTTCTGGCAATGGAAGATGGGGTCAGACTGCTCTCTGGGTTAACTGGGGGGATAATTGGGAGAAGCCAAGCAATACAGCCTGGTATGTTAAAAATAACGGTGAAATGAATTGTTATAACACGGCCCATTTTTGGAATACACCGGTCGTTCACGGAGAATTGCGTGTCACAGGCTATATCTACTACGATAACCGCCAGAATGGCGGTAGATTTGGATTCTGGATTTCATCTCCGACCTATTTGGATATCGATAGGTATAATGATTACTTATACCTCTATAAGCCGGACAAGACTTACGACTGGATTCCGATGAATAAAGAAATCTCAGATAGACGTTATAAGACGAATATCGCTGACAGTAAAGTTTCAGGGCTTGATGTTATCAATAATTTGAAAACGTACAGTTATCGTAAGGAATACGACGGTAAAATCGCAGATATTTCATGCGGTATCATGGCTCAAGACATCCAGAAGTATATCCCAGAGGCTTTCTTTGAGAATCCTGACGGTGCATACTCATATCGCACATTTGAACTCGTGCCTTATTTAATCAAGGCAATCCAAGAACTCAATCAAAAAATAGAAAAATTGGAGAAAACAGCATGAACGAAACGATTGATCAGCTAGTGTACCAATCACTAGCGACTAAACTAGCTAAAATTGAGTTGGAATCAGCTCAAAACGAAGCATTTTATCAACTCGCGACAAGCGAATTAAAAGCAATGAACGAAGTACTGGAATACGACCCAGCACTCAAAGAAATTTTCTTAGAAACTAAATCTAAAATGCAAAAAGGAGAATAGAACATGACACAAACATACGAATTTGCAAATGCCCCTTACTACCGTCAACCTGAAAATGTCACAATCGTGACAATCAAGAAAGAGCATGGCCAACGCTACAGCTATGAGCAAGCAGGATTGTCTGGTGACCGTACGCATGAAAGTCAGGAAGTGCTTATTCAAGCGGTGCTTGATGTGGTTAAGGCTGAACTTGACCCAGCAAGTGCAATTGTTCAAACGCAAGCGAAATTGCAAGAAAATCAAGCTAAATTGGAACAGACTGAGCAGAAAGTAGCTCAAACAGAAGTGAAACAGAATGATCTTGAAGCGCTTGCGAACCAGATTAAAAAAGTAGTGCGAGTAATGGCTCAAGATTCAATTATGGGCGAGAAAATCTCTTACGGTACTACCTACAAAGAAATGGTCGAGCTCTTCCCACTTGCTGAAGTCGGTAAAGTTTATGAACCGGGTTCAATCTTTGCGGTTGAAGATCCTGGCCACGTTGAAATCAATGGAGAAGGTAAACGTATCTTGATTCAAACGAATCGGTCATTTACTTATCAAGGAGAAACCCTTGCTCAACTTGAAGGAACACCTTACCAAAATGGCGTATTAACACCTTGGAAGTTTAATACACCAAAAGCAACAAATGTACAGTAGAGGTGTTGTATGGACATCTTACAGAAACTAGAACATTTATTCACGAATGTTATCTCGGTGCTGTCCCCAATCATCATCGCATGGTTGGGGTACAAGCTACCCAAGAAATCCAAAGAACTGACAGACCAAATCATTTCAGAATTGAATGATGTCAAGAAACAAATCAAAGATGTCCAGATTACTGCTGACGAGAACAACGCCAAAATTGATGAAGTACAAGCAAAGCTAAAACTGCACGACGATGCGCACCTTGTTACGATGAGGATGCGCCTTGATCGTGACATTCGCAGAGCAATCCGTCGTGGATTTACAACGAAAGATGAGTTCTACGTGGTCGAGAACATGCACAATAGCTACAAGGCTCTTGGTGGAAATGGCTACATAGACCACTTGTACAACAATTTTGAGTCGTTGCAGATTAGAGATGACATCTTAATTGAAGATGAGAAAGGAGCGCAGAATGGGATGTAATATGACTAATCTGGCTCAATTTGACGGTGGGTGTCTGATTAAACAAGGGGACATCTCTTCCACATTTGGCTTTGAACTGCTAGACGAGAATTTCCAAGCGATTACCTCGCTCAATGGACAAGAAGCACTTGTCACATTAACTTTGGGAACTTCGCAATGGTCAAGGACGGTCACAGTCGATAATCAAAGCGTGGTTTTTAGTATCACGGACATCTTACCAATTGGTAAGTATCGGCTTGAAATTAACGTAGGTGGATATGTGTTTCCAAGTGATAGAGGAACCCACATCCAGATAATCCCGTCAGATAAAGAACTGGTCACAGAAGAAGTCCACGCTCTCAAGGAGCTGGATATCGCAAAGGAAGTTGAAAAGCAACTTTCGAAAAAAACAGTAACAGATGGTGGAGTATGTCAGGAGATTCCAGACTTACTCATGTACTACAATATTGGAAAGGTATGAAACAATGGATACAAGTAAACTGATTGCATTCGCTTCAGCAGTGGGAGCGGATAACAAGACAATGACGCAGTTGATCAATACGAAGATTGACAACGCTACGTTAATGCAGGCTATCGAGCAGGCTAAAACAGCAGTTAAGGCTGATATTCTAGGCGATGGAGTCCCTGAAAATCTTGACACACTTAAAGAAATCGCTGAGAAAATCGCTAGCATGAGTGGCGATACTGAAGGCGCAGTTGTGCAGAAACTAGCTGACCTTGGCCATCGAATCGACGAGTTTGCCAATCTCGACCTGGTCGCAACCTATAACGCAGCGAAAGCGTGATTGCTATGAGCAATTTAGAGGAATTTGCTCAAGCAGTTGGCCGTGATGTGAAGGTACTGAATCAAAAACCAAGCCCACAATTAACTCTAACTGGAAATACCCTCGGCATTGCCGGGGGCAACAGGGTCACTCTGCCACTACCAGAGAATGTAGGCCATGAAATCCGCGGCACAGGTTCTCCAGAAGGAAGAATCGCTGCGGAAATAGGGACGACCTATGTAGATACCGCAGTTACGAATGGCGCTCTGAAGTGGATTAAAGAGAGCGGAAATGGTAACACAGGTTGGCGTGTGCTGATTGGTGATACTGGTTGGAGAACGCTTAATTCAGTCTCTAGATCAGGCAACTCATTCATCAAAATACGAAGAGTTAACAACTTAGTTACTTATCAATTCGGGGGCTTGCAGTGGGGATGGTTTGGAGTAGGAAAACGAAATGGACCTGGATTTGTAAGACACAATAGCAGTGGAGACAAAGGGGCTAAACTTACTTATCCTAACGGTATTCCCGAAGGGTTTAGAAGCGAAAATTCGCTTGTAGGACCAATTTATGACGATAAGGGTAGACCTTATGGAATTTGGTATTTGGGCGGTAAATCTGACTTAAATTTCATTCAATTCACATTTAACGAAGACATCCCAACAAACAAAGATATTGGAGATATTCGTGTGAGCGCGATCTCATACTTGACAGATGAGCCTTGGCCTACAAAACTACCATAAAAGAAAGGAAAACAATATGATTAACTGGAAATTACGACTAAAAAATAAAACCTTTTACCTGTCTGCTATCCCAGCCTTCTTACTTCTCTTGCAAGCTGGTGCAGCAGTCTTTGGATATCATCTAGATTTGGGCGATATCGGCAACAAGCTGATTTTGCTTGTTAATGCAGTATTCGTGTTCTTGACCGCTATCGGTCTAGTCAACGACCCAACGACAAGTGGTATCACTGATAGCAAGCAGGCGCTTGGTTATGAAAATCCAAAGGAGGATTAGTATATGACAATTAATAAAGAAACCGCTATTGCATGGATGCGCGCTCGTGAAGGGCAAGTGAGCTACAGTATGGATGATCGTAACGGTCCGGATAGCTATGACTGTTCATCATCTGTATATTATGCTTTGCGTGAAGCAGGAGCTGCGTCAGCTGGCTGGGCTGTGAATACGGAATACGAGCACCAGTGGTTGATGGATAATGGATACGAGTTGATTGCTGAGAACACACCTTGGGATGCTCAACGTGGCGATATCTTCATCTGGGGACGTCGTGGATATTCTAGTGGTGCTGGTGGACACACTGGTATGTTTGTCGATGAAAACAATATTATCCATTGCAACTACCGCTTTGACGGAATCACTGTGAATGACCACGATGATATTTGGATGTACGCAGGTCGTCCATATTACTACGTATACCGTTTAACTAACCCAGATGCTACCCCTGTACAGTTGAAGACTGGCTGGAACAGTGACGCTAAAGGATATTGGTTCGTACGTGATAATGGAACTTATCCAACAAGTGAATTTGAATACATTGAGCAAAACAAAGCATGGTTCTACTTCGATGAGAACGGATATATGATTGCTGAGGACTGGGTTAAACATACTGATGGTAAATGGTATTGGTTTGACAAAGATGGATACATGGCGGTTAATTGGAAGAAAATTGATGGTAAATGGTATTTCTTCAACCGTGATGGTGCGATGCAAACTGGTTGGGTTAAATACTACGATAACTGGTATTACCTCGATGCTGTCAATGGTGATATGAAGTCTGATGCATTTATTCGTTACAACGATGGATGGTACTTGCTTCGCGAGGATGGACGTCTTGAAGAGAAACCAGCCTTTACGGTTGAACCGGATGGATTGATTACGACAAAATAATTAAAAAAATAAAACGAAAGGAAAACTTTTCTAAATTGTTCTTTCACCGCAGGCTCAAGCTTGCGGTTTTTTTGTTTGCTCTGAAATGTTATTACTTAAAAGTGCGTTGCGATCAGTTTTGTTGATGCCAACAAAATTGGTCTGAAAGTGGTTTAAAAACAAAAATGCCCCACAAATTGAGAAATGAAATTTGGGGCAGTTTTAGGGCATAAGTTTAAAACTTATGTATTTTCACCTATAAGTTTAGACTAGTTTTTAATCGTATACATCTTTATTTATCACAACTTTCTTCTATTATATAGCTACGATATATGCTTATGTCTTAAAGACGCTGTTAAATAATCAGACTTTAAAAAGCCTATTGTATCAAGCTTTCTAGCTTGGTCAGTAGGCTTTTTATTATGTAAATATTAGTCCGTATCGGTCCGTTAAGTGTGAGATAAAAGTCCCCCCGCTATGCGGGCGCGCATTGAAGATTATACCACAAAACTCCAAACAGATGTGCTAATGCAACTGAAAAATATGGCTCAAAAAGCACATAGTTTATCACATAGTATTTCTCCTAACTATAGACGAAAAGTTATCTATAATTAATATCGAAGACCGTTTAAAGTCAGATTATATTTATATGTTGGTAAGTATTCTACCTAGAATTAGCATTGCAAGTTTCAAAGGATATTTAATTTGAAAAATATTATTGGCCATTCTTTGCAAAAAAAGGTTCTCAACTTGTGAGAACCTAGTTACAATTAGTTTTTAGAAGCTTCTTGGAATTCTGGGTTTTTCCATGCTTCGTCAATGATAGCTTGTAATTCTTTAGCAGATGCTTGCATTTTTTGAGTTTCTGCGTCGTTCAATGGGATAT
>ERZ772956.1016-NODE-1016-length-19932-cov-16.814509_pt1 | contig 19932 bp, 16 predicted proteins | sample MGYA00580683_ERZ772956 | MGnify/ENA primary metagenome ERZ772956 (study PRJEB29015, sample SAMEA2738077) | human oral metagenome | biome: human oral; feature: human-associated habitat; material: saliva | place: China | collected 2212 ... | reverse complement strand
GCTGGTTGACCTTGAGCTCTGCGAACTCATCTGAGATGAGAAAGAGGTGAGGGAGCGGTTCTGTCGCTTCTCCGTTTTTAAATTTCTTCTGGTATTGATTGATATGGTTGACTTCAAACTCTCCAAAGAGTCGTTCACGACGATGGATCTCCGCATTGATCGAAGCCAGAGCCCGCATAGATTGGGCACCATCCAAGTTGGTAATCGTCCCCAAGAGGTGAGGCAGATTTTTAAAGAGATTGGCCATCCCACCACCCTTGTAGTCGATCAGCAAGAAAGCCACATCATGAGGGTGGAAGTTAACAGCGAGGGATAGGATATTTTTTTGTAAATAGCAGAGCAGATAAACAAGCGAAAAATATAGAATTTTCAAGGTACTAGAAGGAAAATTTCCTTATCCCATTATACCATATGAGTGTTACCGTGAGAAGATGAGGAAAGCAAAAGAAAACCACCTGAAATAAAATCAGGTGGTTCATGAAATTTTGCAGTTAGTTGAAGAAACTTTCAATCCAACCACTTATATTGTTTAACAATATTCCTAGCTGACCAATAAGTCCATCCATCTCCAAAGCTTTATTCTCATACTCATTAATTTTTATGAGTAACTCATCAATATTTTCGTCCATGGCCTTAATACTAGAATCAAAATATGAAATCAGATTACCTGCGGGTGTAACAAATTTCGTATCATGCAAATTTCCAGTCCAAGATTCATCATATTCATCTTTTTTAGAAGCTACAGCTTTTTTCTGCTTAACAAATTCACTTTTAATTTTCCGTAACTCGTCATATATTTCCTTGACTTTTTTTGCCTCTTCTAAATAACCTTCTTTTTTTGATTGAGCTGAACTAATCTGCGATTGAATTGCAGCTTGTTGACTAGCTTTTGACATAACTCCTCCTTATTAAATTTATTATTGATAGATTACCTTCAATAGAAATACCCTAGCTTCCTCAACACATGCAGTAGATAAATTTTTAATTCTTAGTTCTCTTTTGTAAAAATAACGGAAAAAGAAAAATACAAGTGAACAGGTTAAGAAAACTATAAATAGCAACAAAAAGTAAGACAGTAAATCAGTCATAACTTCCTTCTACTTTATTTGAATATCAGATATACTTAAGTTTATTTCTTCTACTTCAACTATACTAACGCTTGACATCTATACCTCATCTCCCTAACAAATAAGCAAGTACTACAATGGCGTAGGCCATGGTTAACAATATAGCACTTCCGATCCCCAACCATTTATAAAGCTTGTTAATCCCACAGTATCGTTCCACATAAGCCCTGTTTGGTCTTTCAGGGTCATACCATACCGTCATCTTCGAATAGACAGGAAAATGCGTTCGCATTAAGTTATTAAACGATATAAAAGAATTACGATAAAAGGTTAGGGAATTTGCCAACATGTCCTCTCTTGTAAAGTTATCAGATGTACTTATAGGACCCCATGGAAGCGAAATCGTTTTGATTATAAAATACCGTAATGGCTTGCTATAAGTAGTTCCGTTAACCGTATATTCAACAATCGGAGGATTCCCAGCCTGAAAATTACTATAGCCCACAACCGTTCCCTTAATAGACGATTTGGCAAGACGTACCATCTTTTTATCCCGAAAATAAAGGTAGAGATATGTACCAGATAAAAAGATCAAGGATAAAAGAATGACGATGGTAGCAAATAAAAATAAAATGGTTTCTGTTGTCACATTCAACTCCTATCTTATTCTACGCTCTTCACATCGGACATTGAAAGTGTCATCTTAGATGGATCTGACATCGAGTCAACAAGCTCCAATTGTTCTGAATTAAGTGGTAACAAAATTAACGTGGTTGTGTAAGAAGGTAGCTCACCACTATCCTTGATAGTATAACTAATCTTTTGATTATCAAAAATAGTTTTGCCTTCATAAGACCAGCTTAGTGAAAACTCCAAATCTTTTTTGATATCTACATCAGTTTTATTGACGAGCATTAGTGCTGCTCTACCATCTGAGACGGCTCCTGTAAAGTAGATAGCCATATTTCCCTTACTTCCAATTTCTGGATGTTCTTTGGTCAATTTTTTACCAAGTTCAATTAAATCCGACGTTTGACCTTCATATTGTGGTGCTACTACAAATTTCAATTTTCTCTCCTCCTTGACAATCGTCTCATTTTTATTAGCCTCTTTATCTTTAATCCCATTAGAGCAACCTCCAAGTATTAACAATAAAATTATAACAAACAGCTTCTTCATTTTTTCACCTTTCTATTCAAAATCCAATTAATTCCTTTTCCTATTTTCATTTCTAACTCCTTAATATTATTCGTATTTAATTATATCATACGAAACTTATAATAGAAAAACTCACCTGAATTAAATTCAGGTGAGTTCAGATAGTTATGGAAAATCTTTGTATTGACTCTCTGCGATTTCAACCATTTTCCTACGATTATGACGTTCCTTGGAATCTTTTCCGCCTTGGATATATCGTTCTCTACGCTCCGCTCGTGACTCAGGAGCTTTCGTATACATATTCTGACCGATGGACTGAGCCATACTCGCATCTGCGCTTCGAAAGGCCTCACCAACCGCCCCAAGATACTCATCTAAGGAACTAATCGTCTCCACCATTTCCTTAGATAGTTTCTTAATACCATCGGTCGCAGCTTGAAGCTTTTCCGTCGCACTTGAAGAAATGAGGTCCGAAACATTATGTTCTAACTCTCCACTCATATCCTTAAAAGCACCATTCACACGGCTGAGATTATCCGGATTAATTTTCTTATTACTCATCGGCTGTCTCCCATATCTACTTTATAAAGGGTTTTTAGAGCTGGATGCTGCTCCAACCAGGCATTCGCCTCTTGGCTGTTATGAATCTGAACATCTGAGGCTTTCCCATCATCATTACGTCCATAAACGGTTAGGAGGTCTTCTCCCTTGGGGGCGAACCAATATAACAAGGTATCAAAGCACTCATCCGGTGTGACCTTATCTGTACGGACATAAAGCGACCAATTCTGATTGATGAGTTTATCTTCGATGTCTGGATAAAGACTGTAGAGGTTGATGTTAGGGTCTGGGACCTGCCCTTCAAACCTAGTTGTGACGATCTCATTCAAAGGACCAATATAACCCTTAGAGTCTATAACCTTATTGAAGTTTGTTATTCTTGCAGTAGCGCTTATATCAGAGTCCCTTCCAAACTTTGTATCTTTTGGAAGATCCACTACTTCTTCCGTCTCCACATTGAGATAGACTGTTCTGATTACCCAATTTTCTTCATCCGTTAAATCTCTAATTTCTAACCCAAAGTAGTGAGTGTCCTCAACGTAATACGAGCCAATCAGTCTTGTAGGAACGCTTTTCTGATTGTAGCTTCGCACTGCCTGAAAAAGGTCAATCTTTCGTTCAGGCAATCCCTCCTCGTCTAAATTATATAGGACTAAATTCCAATACTCTCCCTCCATCTGAAGATGAGGTGTTTCATGTATCTTCCCTTCTTCCTTCACTATAAAAGTCTTGTACTCATCTGTGATCGCATATGTTTTACTGACAAAGAAACTACCTTTATTTCTAGGCGCAAGGACATATTGGTTCTTATCTCCAAATAGTTGAAAATCTGATTTTTCCCTGGCAGTTCGCATTCTATACTCTAGTTCTTTTGGGGGTTGACTGGGCTTCAAAAGAAGAAAGAAACAAGATCCTGTTACGACTAAGAGGCTTAAAACTCCCAGAATGATTAGTATTTTTTTCCTATATTGTTTCATTGACTTCCTCCTGAGTATTTGTTGTTTGTATCTGATGAACAAAGATTATAAACTCTTAACCCATTATACCATATGCGTGACACTGTGAGAAGATGAGAAAAGCAAAAGAAACTCACCTGAATTAAATTCAGGTGAGTTCAGATAGTTATGGAAAATCTTTGTATTGACTCTCTGCGATTTCAACCATTTTCCTACGATTATGACGTTCCTTGGAATCTTTTCCGCCTTGGATATATCGTTCTCTACGCTCCGCTCGTGACTCAGGAGCTTTCGTATACATATTCTGACCGATGGACTGAGCCATACTCGCATCTGCGCTTCGAAAGGCCTCACCAACCGCCCCAAGATACTCATCTAAGGAACTAATCGTCTCCACCATTTCCTTAGATAGTTTCTTAATACCATCGGTCGCAGCTTGAAGCTTTTCCGTCGCACTTGAAGAAATGAGGTCCGAAACATTATGTTCTAACTCTCCACTCATATCCTTAAAAGCACCATTCACACGGCTGAGATTATCCGGATTAATTTTCTTATTACTCATCGGCTGTCTCCCATATCTACTTTATAAAGGGTTTTTAGAGCTGGATGCTGCTCCAACCAGGCATTCGCCTCTTGGCTGTTATGAATCTGAACATCTGAGGCTTTCCCATCATCATTACGTCCATAAACAGTTAGGATGTCTTCACCCTTAGGGGCGAACCAATGAAGAAGGGTGTCAAACCACTCATCCGGTGTGACCTTATCTGTACGGACATAAAGCGCCCAATTCTGATTGATGACTTTATCTTCTAGGTCTGGATAAAGACTATAGAGATTGATGTTAGGGTCTGGAACTTGCCCTTCAAGCCTAGTTGTGACGATCTTATTTGATGGATCAATATAACCCTTAGAGTCTAGAACCTTTTCATAATTTGTTACACTTGCAGTATTTTTTATATCATCATTCATTCCAAACTTGGTATCTTTTGGACGATCCACTACTTCTTCTGTCTCCAAATTGAGATAGACTGTTTTGAGTACCCAATTTTCTTCATCCGTTAAATCTCTAATTTCCAACCTAAAGTAGTGAGTATCCTCAACGTAATACGAACCAACAAGGCTTGTAGGAACGCCTTTCGGATTGTAGTTTCGCACTGCCTGAAAAAGGTCAATCTTTCGTTCGGGCAAGCCCTCCTCGTCTAAATTATACAAAATCAAGTTCCAATACTCTCCCTCCATCTGAAGATGAGGTGTTTCATGTATCTTTCCTTCTTCTTTCACTATAAAAGTCTTATACTCATCTGTAATCGCATATGTTTTACTGACAAAGAAACTTCCTTTGTTTGTAGGTGCAAGGACATATTGGTTCTTATCTCCAAATAGTTGAAAGTCTGATTTTCCCCTAGCAGTTCCCATTAAATACTCTAGCTCTTTGGGTTTCTGACTGGGCTTCAAGAAAAGTAAGAAACAAGATCCCGTTATGACTAAGAGGCTTAAAACTCCCAGAATGATTAGTATTTTTTTCCTGTATTGTTTCATAATGATTCTCCTAAGTATTTCCTAATACGTTTTAATCTTTAATCCATTATACCATATGCGTGATATCGTGAGAAGATGTGGAAAACAAAAGAAAACCACTTGAACTAAATTCAAGTGGTAAAAAGGGTCAAGGGAGTTCATTATAAATAGAGGCATCGTAGGTCTTCTGTTGGATTCGTTTCTTTTCTGTATACTCTTCTGGAGAAACTGTATAAACCTCACTCGTTTCAATAGATCCTGCTAAATCTGTGTCCATATTTTTAAAGGCTTCCGCAATCTTATCCATGAATCCGTCTAATGAATCCACTGTCTCTACCAAGTTTTCCATACAAGTTTTTGCGACACCAGCACAGGACTCTAGACTGCTTGTAACTGATGAGTCAATAATAGTCGACATCCCCTTTGAAATCTCATCTGTCGAAACCTTGATACTCGCCTTAATGCTTTGAATTCGCATTGGCTGAATTCGCTTAACTGACATTTTTTAACTCCTCCATTGGTTTCAAGACACTGATAAATTCCTCATAAGAGTGAACCACATGATTTTTCCCATCCTTAGTCACCTCTCCATAAACCGTCAAATTGTCAAACAAGTCTCGGTCTTTAGGGATTAAGAGACTGTATATATCTGATAGCAGTTTAACATCTGTCTCGTTGGTTAAGAAATAGAGTTCACCTTTCTTCTTAGTCATCAAGTCATAGGCTGCTGGATACTCCTCCTTTAAGCGCCAGTCTGAAGACTGTTCAACAACAGATTGGGAGAAACTTATTGGAGTGTCTATATTTAAAAGGTTGCCTGCATAATATTCTTTTAAACTAGTAAACTCTTTGAATATATTAACATTTCTACCCCCGAAAGCCTCTCCAGCATCCTTAGGGATATCTTCTAGTTTACCTGTAGCCATGTTAAAGAGGACTTCCTTACGGTCTTCTCCTCCTGTTTTCTGGAGAACGACTGTACGGTATTCCTGGTCGTGATAATCATAAAAATGAGTATAGGCACTTGAGACTGGGAAATAAGAAGCGTCATAATCTGCAACAGCCTTTAAAAGGTCATACTCCTTGCGAGGCAAGTTATCTTGACTGGTATCATAAACTTGGATTTTCCAATACTCCCCCCAACTTAAACTCTTCACGTCAAAGCGATTATCTCCCGATTTATAGATTAAACGGATACTTTCTGTGGCTATATATCGTCGGCCATGAATTGCAGAACTATACTCAACTGGTTCATCCTTATCTATAATATCATTACTGTTAGCTGTCCTCTCCCAAGAAATGACCAACCCCTGTCTGTCAGCTATAAATTCATGAGAAGCTGGTTCTACTTCAATAGACCAGACTTTGTAACGGTCATGTGTCAAATAGCGATACAAAGGATAGGCTCCCGTAACTATAACCAAGAGGCTTAACAGTCCCAGAATGAGTAGTATCTTTTTTCTATATTGTTTCATTGAGCACCTCCTGAGTATTTACTATTTAGATACAACTGGTATTCTTCATAACCATGTTTGGCATTTTGATCAGATGAAATCGATAAATTCTCCAATACATTTTTATATGTTTCCAGCTGGTCCACAGTCATATTGACTAGAGAAAGATTGGTCTCCTCCCCCAAAAGGTATTTACTCATTTCTGGTGTTACAGATTTTGGATTAACTCTATTTTCTTTGTTTATTGCATCTTGAATAATTGCCCTTGCATCATTTTCATTGCTCCCCACCTTGTAATGGCTGGACGACTTCGCATATTCAACATAAGGGACAAGTCCTTGATCATCCATCTCTTTGAGGCGAACTGCGGCATAAAAATTATGCGGTCGAAATTGAGAAACTGCGACTGAACTTTTACCATTTTCCTGAAAAAGATAAGTTTTACCTCGATTTAAGAAGTCATCAACCATCGAGATACGTGTTTTTTCTTTTTCCAACTCATAACCTTTTAACTGAGCAACATATTTTGAATAAGTTTGTATAGCTTCCACTGGTAAAACAGTACCGAAATTATATGAGAATGTCCTCGTAAAGCCAGGTTCAAGTTCAACTCCTGCTATTGTCCTACTCTTATCAAGCAACGAACCAAATTGTTTACCGAACTTAGCAGCATCACTGGTTGCTAGAGAATCAATCATCGAAACAATAGGGATAACTTCAGGCAGAAATGCCCCAAGAAATGCATAACCAAACGCTTTAGCTATAGTATATTCCATATTTTTTTTAGCTTCTTCTCTAGATTTTTCAATTTCACCTATCCGATCCTTTTTATCTGCGAAATTACTTCCAACAGCAGTCGCATATTCTTCCATTTTATAAATCTTGGTTTCGCTTTTTTTGCTGATACTGGTAAGGTAGGAGTAGCCATATGAATTCATTTCCAGGGTTCTATCCTCAGTATCAACCGTGTTCTTAAATGAAAATGTTGCATCCGATATATCTGAAATTGAAACTTTCGTTCTAGTTTCAGTGACATATAGCTTGTCACCAACTGCTAATTTTCCTTTTGATGTTTCTGTTCGTCCAATTTCCATTACATATAGAGATTCCATCAAGCCAACAAATTTATCGGATAAACTTAGATGCTTATTATAGACTGACATCTGTTCACTATTTACAGTTCCATCTTTACCATATTGAGCTTCCATAGATTTTTCGATAGCATCCCCCAGTTTAATTCCAGCTTGCTGGAAACCTTTTAAAAACGGTTGGTTAGCTGAGAAATCCCGATTTCCCATAGCATCCAGAAGGTTATTAAGAGTGTCCTTATCCCCTGATTTAATCCACTCCATCATCTCCTGCGCACTAATACTATAAAATCCCTCACTAAGATCCCCAGGTTTTTCATTTAATATATCTCCCGGTTTCTTATTAAGTAGTGATCCTAAAGCACGAGCATCCGCTTCAGTTTGAATACTATCCAAATATCTAATTTTACTTTTAGTTAAAGTACCATTCTTAATTCCACCAACAATGCTAGATGTTGGAATATTACAGATTGCACTAGCATTTTTGATTTTTACCTGCAAATCTAAAAGTTCTTTCATTACTTCCGGAACGTTTTTTGATAAAGTATCATGTGCTTGCTGCAAAGCATTGTGAGTGTCACGACGTGCTGTTGCTGCAGTAGTTAAGTTTTCTGCTGCAGTAGTTTTAATCTTAGTTAAGTCTTCCTCTTCAATTCCTAACTCAGACGTTGCAGCATTCAATAGTGTTTGAAGGTCATCAACCTTTGTTTTTATTTCTTCATATTGCGTTGATTCTGCACCATTTAATGTTTTATAAACAACATCATTACCAAACTGCTGAGTCCAAGCTTCCTTTTGAAAACCAGCCCCTGTTGCACTCTCTTCAAATTTTGACAAAGCTGTAGAAAAATGAGTAATAGTTGTAGGAAACTCGTTAAATACTTGAGTCTGTAATGTATTTAATCGAGCAAAGAAAGCATTAATTGCTTCTCCCTGGTCCTCTGTATCACCTGTTTTTCCCGCTTTTTCATTAAATTTACGCATTGTTTGTTGAGATGCAGCGTCCACATTCTTTGAAAACTCTTGGACTGCTTTACTATAGCGAGCTATTGCTGATAAATCATGGACTTTTATAGTATTATTCATGTTTTATTCCTCAATTGTTACACTTTTTTGAATTTCTAACAAATTTATGCTAGAATTCAATCCTAATTTTTGTGTATCTAATTCTAAAATTTTCTGTGTTAATTTAGCAACCACATCGTCTCTTTTAGTAGTGAGCTCTTGTTTTATGCTTTTTAGTATTGCTTTTTCATTATTCGTTTCATTTAAATATGGCAGCCCTGCTAAATTATACGTTAACATTATGTGGCTATATCCCTTCAACTCATACTCTATATCTGTGGAAAAATCTGTAAGTGCTTTTTTACAGTCTGCCAATCGACTAATTTGGCTATTTAAATTAGTAATCTCTCCACGAATAGAATCTATTTGAGATTGTATTGCTGCTTTGCCCATTTTTCCCCTTTCTATCTCATTAAGACTTTCATTTTACTTGCCAATCCATCGGACACGTAATAGTGTTCTTGTTCTTCTAATTGTGGCTCACGGACAGGTCTATTGGTTACTGTCAGAACTGATTGATCACTTAATCGAAGTGCTAAAATAGCCTGTTTATAAGAGCGAACAGTTTTTGAAACCACATCGATATGCTTGGTGATTAGTGGTGAATCCATTACAATTGAGCCATATCCAGCTCGAATTCCTTTGTCTAGGACATAAGCCAAAGACTCAAGCGCTTCTGAGTTTAATTCTCCCACCAATTCGGTTAAATTGTAGATAACTACTGTTGCGACTTGTTCTCTTTCGTTTTGCTCTAAGCGCTCATTGATTCGCTTCTCTATACTTGCGATACTACTTAGATAGTCTTCGGAGTTACTAATAATCGTCACACCTTCCATTTCAGGTAGGCTATGATACTTCGGCGCCAAGACGATGACTTTTTGTTTCCCTTTGGCAATGTGTTTCACCAAGGCCGTCATCTGTTCTTCTTTATCTGTTAGGTAGAGAAGATTGCCTTTAGCCAGGTTCCATGTAACAGGTTCAACTGTCTCCAAGTCAAGTCCTAATGGCACGAGTCCGTGTTCATAGGCAACTTGCACACTTGCTCGGCTATAGAAGTCTGCCTCTGTCAACTCCTCTGGCACCATCGGAATGGCACTTGGACGTGTTCCTGTCCAAGCTTCTTGGAGGGAAGCGACTGCTTGGCGAAGGTTGTTGAGGACTTGGGTGTCATTGGCTCCAGAAACTGGAAGTGCCAACTGAATGATATCGACTTCCTCACGCTTGATAAGAGCACGTCCCTTGATGTCCTCCATGGTCATAGCGAGTGGTGTAGCACCTACAATTGCTCTCACTTCGCCTGCTTCATTCTGCGGTAGGCTCAATTGATGCTTGAAGTTCGAGTAGAGCTGAGCTCGCAGGTTGGTCTGGCGACCCGCTGTCATCAAGAGGTGAACACCGATGCTGAGACCTTCACGAGAAATTCTCACTAGGAGTTTGAAGAGTTCTGCCTCATAGGCCTCTTCTTTGATAGCTTCATAGCTATCTAAAAGAATGACAATAGCTGGTTCTTTCTGACCACTGGCCTGACGGTAGAGTTCCAATGTCCCAACGCCATAGTCAGAGAGAAGTTTCTTCCGGCGATTGAGTTCCTTCTCCATGATTCGTACAAATTTAGAGATTTTCTCCGTTTGGTCCAAAAGCATGGTATCAGCCACCTGCGGAAGTTTAGATAGTGGAGCCAAACCATTGGTTCCAAAGTCCATCAAGTACATAGTCAGGTCCTTCGGACTGAACTTACGAGCCAAGTCCATACCTGCAGACTGAAGGAAGGTCGTTTTCCCAGTACCCGGACTTCCATAGAGAAGGACATGTCCGTCCTTGGCGAGATTGATAGAGACAGCTTCCTGTTTCTGCGCCTGTGGAATATCTGCCATTCCAAGTAGTACAGAGAGTGGTTTCTCTTGTTCCCAGGCTACTGTCGGTTGCACTTCTTCTAACTCCTCAAGCGTAATTCGCTCTTTGAGCGGAGGCAACCATGGTTGCGGTACTGGAGGAATCTCTTGTTCTTCACACATGAGTTGAATGTTGTGCACAATCGCATCTAACTCTGTCGGAACTTCCTTGATTTCATCCGCATCCTCTAAGCCCGATAAGTCTTCGTTTAAGATTTCATATTGTCCCAATTCATTGATCAGGTAGATGGTATGGTCTTCAATCCCCATATCATCCTTTTCTGGCTGGTAATCTGCTCCTGACCATGCTGACTGGAAGAGTTCATAGACTTCGTTATTTCCGACCTGCAGATAGGCGCGTCCAGTCTGCGTAATTTCAGCCGCATCCGGCGTATGAAGCATTTCATTGGAGTCAGAACGGTCCGCCACTTTGAGGGCAATCTTAAAGCGAGAGTTAGACCAGATCTGATCATCTACTACTCCTGATGGCTTCTGCGTTGCAAGGATCAAGTGGACCCCTAGAGAACGTCCGACCCGAGCGATAGATACCAACTCCTTGATAAAGTCTGGCTGGTTGGCCTTGAGCTCCGCAAATTCATCCGAGATGAGGAAGAGATGTGGGAGAGGTTCTTTGGCTTCTCCATTTTTAAATTTCTTCTGATATTGATTGATATGATTAACTTCAAATTCTCTGAAGAGTCGTTCACGACGATGGATCTCTGCATTGATTGAAGCTAGAGCACGCATGGATTGGGCACCATCCAAGTTAGTGATGGTCCCCAAGAGATGGGGTAGATTTTTAAAGAGATTGGCCATCCCACCACCCTTATAGTCAATCAGCAAGAAAGCTACATCATGAGGATGGAAGTTGACAGCTAGAGACAGGATATAAGATTGGATGGTCTCTGACTTCCCTGAACCAGTCGTCCCAGCAATCAAACCATGAGGACCATGAGCTTTTTCATGTAGATTGAGTTGAACCAGGTCTCCCTGACCTCGTAAGCCAATCGGAACAGCCAAACTCTTGTAAGGCGCGTTCTTTTCCCAGCGGCTAGATACCTGCAAGTCCTCAAATGTTTCCGCCCCATACATCTCCATGAAAGTAACTGAATCTGGAATCGAACTCTTGAGATTTTGAAGGTGATTGAGAGGTGCCAGGGTTCGAGCAATGCGCTCCTTGTCATAATCGACCGGAAAATGATCCAAGCGGAAGTCTGTTTCTTTCAAGACTCCTTCTTCCATGACAAGTTGTCCTGTATTGCGGTCCTTGATGTTGATCACTGTCTGGATATTTTCAGACAAGGAACTCATCACATCCTCTACAAAAACGAGAGAACAACCCAAATCTGTTGGATCTTCTGTAAAGAACTCCATAATGACATGGTCCAATATTAGCTTTTCATCTGTTACTAAAACTACGTAATGAGGGTGGAAAAGTGTACTTTCTTTATGTGATGTCTCTTCCTTTTGACTACGACGTAGTTTCAAGATTTGGTTCAAGCTATTGAGAACCTGGTCCCGTGTTCGTTGATTGTATACAAACCCTCGCACATTGAGCTCTTGAAGTTTGGCATGTGGAAGCCAACGCATCCAAGACCATTGTTCTTTTTCCTCTTCAGGCAAGATGGTAATAAATTGCACATCATGATAAGAATGGAAAGTAGCTATCTGCATGACCAACAACTGAAGTTGTTCTAACACTAGATTTCTTGGACCAATATACCCCACCGGCCCATGGCTTAGATTGGCTGGAATCGGCATATCCGGGATTTTTTTATGTCGACTATAGAGGGCGTATCCCTCTTCCTCTAAAGCATCTTTCTTCCCACTTCGTTCTCGTTGCCCATAATTTAACTCATAGCTAGTTGGGAGTTTTCCTAATCCCAGACGATAATAAAGGAAGTCAAAGTGCAAGGGGGTCTTTTCATAGATCCTGTGATTATAACTCTCAACGAGGTCAGTCAACTCCAAAACAGTTGGAAAATGGTAGTTCATCCCTTCTTTTTGTTCCCTCTCCAGACGAGTCAATTCCATGGCCTTGTCCTTTAGATAAAGGTGATAGAGATCAATTCTCTCTTTTTTATCAGCCTTGTACTTTTTCCGATTTTTGAAAAAGCCTCGGATAGAGAAAATCATTGTGGTGATTGACATTCCTACTGTCGCAAGAATATAAATTCCTCGAGGTTGAATCAACGTAATCAGGATTGTTACCCCAATCATCATAAGAGGTGGAATGATCAATTTCAATAGTTCATCATTAGGTTTAACTGGTTCCTGACCTGGAGGGTTTATCAAGATTTTATCTTCACTACCACGATAGATGATTCTCGGAGAACGATGATAATCAGGATACTCTTCATAAAAGGCATAACGAGATGGCTCTCTCAATGTCAATTGTTTCCCAACTTGAGCTGGTCCTTGAATCCAAATCTCATCTGGATAGAGTTTAATTGTCACCGATCCTAAGCTCAATTCATCTCCAAAACTAATTAGTTGTTGGTCGTTTTGCTCCAAATGATTATTTTTATAGAATTCCCCTCGCATTCGAGTCAAAATCCATTGATTTTGAGTTTTCTGCAATAATAGCTCAATCTCTGCATCTAGACTGATAAGAGCACCCTTATGAGAACCTATCTGAATTTCTGACAGATCCAAAAGATCATAAATTTTTGTTTCTTCTTCTCGGAGATAAAAGACAACTTCCCCCAAGCTTAGAGCATTTTTCAGCAGGCCTACTTCGTCACCACACTGATAAAACACCTCTTCACCATCAACTTTAAGTTGAATTGGCATTTCCTGTTGCGAAAGATAGACTTGGGCCTTTTCAGTTGCACCAATCAAGACAGTTTTATCCGCACCTAATTCTACTTCATAACGTAGACCTTGGCTGTAGAAAATGATTTGTTTTTTCATAATTTCTCTCTTGGTCTCCTTTAATTGTTAGAGGAAGTGCTAGGACTAGATTTCTTTTCCGAAGAAGGCTTACTTTCAGAAGTCTTATCTTGTTGATTTGTAGTAGTGGACTTGTTAGCACTAGTTTCATTTGTCAATAACTGACTTCGACTATCCCAGTACTTCTTGTACTCACTCTCCAATGCATTCAACTTACTTTCACGATCTTTTCCTGATAGCTTATCATCTTCTCGAACTTGCTTGATTTCTTGAGTCAACGCATAGAGAATCAAGTCACTATCATTAATCCGTTTAGCGATATCGAGAGCTTCCTCAAAACGGTTGCGCCCAATTTGGATCCAGTAAGTCAAATAAAGTTCATCTGACTTGAGAGTCACATTATTCAAAATGACTTTCTTTTGGTCATCAGAAAATTCCAATCCCTGAATATAAGAGTATGCCAGTTCATACTTTTGAGTATTTGGTAAATTAGACGGAGTAACACCCTCCAATTCCGTAATAACCCCGCTATAATCCACTTTTATAAAGGCAGTATCAGCCTGTAGCATCTTTTCTTTGAATGGATTTTGCACAAAAATCAAATAAATAAGTGGAATGGCCAACAAAACTACACTAGCTGACAACCAGATTGTAGCCAATTTAAATACACGATGTTTTCTACTTGGAACCAATACTAAATCAGCCTGTTCTTTCGTGTATTTCTCGACATAATATTTTTCAAGAATTGAAACTGCAGATGCAATATCATTAGCTTGGCACAAATCATTTAGGAAATCTGGTAAAGTTTCTAGTTCCAGAGAACCATTGTAGAGATCCATAAAGTCCAAATCTGTAAATAAAGTTACTGTAAAACACTTGGCCTGACGTAGAAAATCTTCTGGAGATATAGCTTGAGGAACCATCAAATCTGGAATTCCACGATAAGCAATTTTAGCTTGTGCATCTTTCGTAATAAACAGATTCAATGGATGCAAAAGAAACGTTACCGGTAACTCTAAAGCTCCCTCTAGACTAAAAACGTTTAGAGCCAAACGAATTCTCTCTGAGATTGTACGGTTCTTCACTTCATCATAACTTAATCCATAAGGCTCTACTTGGTAAGAAAAAGTCACACTGTCCTCATCAGATACCATGGATTGCTCCAAAAACAATGGATGGTGTAAATCCAACAACAAAAGCTCTCGTAGATCTTGACTAGCTACATCTGAACGTTTAAGTTTTAGTTCCCAGGTAGTTTCACTTTTTTCATAGATAAATGGTTGTCCACCAAATACAAATTTTTCTTCAGTCACCTATATTTCCTCAATTTCTACTAAATCTCCTGTCGTCATTGGATAATCAGACAGATATTTTCCTTCATCAATCAACAAACCTTTATTGACTATTCTTAATTGGTATTTTTTTCGCTTTATTCCTGGATTAAAAATCGTATCAATTTCTCGGATTAGACGACGTACTTCAATCTTTCGGGGAATTCGAACATCCACATCCCTATCTTTCAAGCGCAGGGTAATATTGATATGTTGCTCCATTACTTTTGTATCTCCTGTCTGATTTATCCTTTTTCTATGTTTCTTGGACGAACGGTTAAAACATCAATCCAAATTATCTGCCATCACTCGGTAACTCATCAAACCAGTGACACCCATCAGCAATAGAACGACTCCTACATAGAACATCTCTGGCATAAAATTATTCAATTCTCCTCCAGTACCCTTATCTAAATTTGTTTGAAATTTAGATAATTTGCCGGAATTTGGTTGAAATAGTTGTTCTTGCAAATTATTTTTTACTGGTCTCTGTATAGCAGAAAACAGTTGTCCCCTTTCTGTGATCAACTGTTCTTCTTGATAATGTTGCATTTCCTGCAACTTCTTTTGAGTCGCTTCATTAAAAAGGTCTTTGACTTGTTCGGACTGAATACCAAACTTCAATCCTTCTTTCTTCTCAAGTCGAGAATCATCAAGCTGCAGACTATTATCCTTTATATCATCTGCAGTAGCTGTTGAAACTACTGCAGACGCTATCAAGGTAAGAAGCAAAAGAAATATTTTTTTCATATTCTTAATTTCTATACTTTCTCAGTTTGATTTACTTGAAACCACGAACTTCCTGCTTTGATAAAAACGTTCATAACAATTAGAATTGCTATCACAAAAATCGTTGCGACAAAAACTATAATTGTGGCTGGATGTCCATCAAAATATCCTGAGAGCAAGCCTTCTAATATTGATAAAACATTAAGGTTTTTGATAAATGCTGGGAAGCCTGTTAGACTAGCTGTTGTACCGATAGCATTTGATAGGTACACAAAGCTAATCATCATAAAGAAGGCAAGTCCCATACCAATGACACGAAAATGTTTAAGTAAGAAATATTGTCCTTGAATCAGCACAAATCCCGCTAAAACAATTAATAAAACCCATGATGGTTGATACTCACGACCAACTTGTAGCTGAATATTTGAAACGATACCAACTACTAGACCAACAACAAGGCTTAGAGCAGATAAGATCGTTACAGTCACAAGGTCTGTATCATGTAGTTTATCCAACTTAAATTTATCTTTAACCTTACGAATAATATTTTGTGTTGCAAAGAGATAAGCTGTAAAGAGACTCACAATTTCCAAAAGTAGAATCCATGTAAACGGACGATATACATTAACTGTTGCTTTTACAGAAGATGAATTTTGCGCAACTGGATTTGATAGGAAATTGAGCAAGACTTCATTTGGCACTCCATTTTCATAAGCATTATTTAAAACTTTCAAGAAAGATTCAACAAAGTTGCCATTGGCAGTCAATTCCTCGTTAAATTGGGTCATCAGCGAATCAGCATCCTGCGAAAGTTTTTCAGTGCTAGTTTGCGCATTTGATAATTCACGATTAAAATTACTCAAAGTCTCATTCACTGATTCAGCCGCCTTCACATTGCTTTGAGAAGAAGTCTTCACACCTGCTGTTTCTGTTAAAAGAGCTGCAAAATCAGTATTTAGAGTTGTCAATTGCGTATTAGTGGTCTCAAAAGCAGTATTTCCGCCTGCTTGAGCCTTTTCCAAATCTTCTAGCTTCTTTTCTAACTGTTTGTACTGCTCAATTTGGTCATTGATTTTAGTATCCAATTCCTTGTTTGTATCCAAAACATCTTGCACATTTTTTTCTAATACAGGTTTCAACTCAGTCAATTTTGTTAAGGCTTTATCCACTTTGTCCTTAGCACCATCCGTATCTGTAGCACTGGCAGGAGTAGATAGACTATCTTCATATTTCTTCAGATTTGAAGTAATCGCTTCGTACCAAATATTTGTTAAAGCTGTAGAAACATTACTGTTTCGCAAATCTTTAATAGCATTATATGCTTTTAATAGTGAATCCACTTTTTGATAAGTAGACTCTATTTTCTGAACCTTTTGTCCGTAAGAAACCGCAGCTTTTTGAACATTTGCCACATCCACCGGAGCGCTAACTGCTTGAACATCATTTAATGAAATATCGATTGATTTTGGTGCAGATGTTGGAGCTGGAGCTGGAGTTGGAGTCGGATCTGGAGTTGCAGCTGAAGATGTTTCCGTAACATTGTACACTACTTTGAAGGTCCCACCAGTCTTCAAATCAATTTCTTGACCAAGAACTACTGGAGTGCCATCATAGGTAACTGATACAACCGTCACTCCCGTTTCTGCTTTCCATGAAACTTTGGCTTTTGTACCCGTTGTACCTACAGGAGTTGTACTTGTAATGGCTTGACTTTCCAGATTTTTCAAATCCGTTAGAGTTGTTGCCTCACTAGGTGTGCCTAAACTTTTTAATTTGCTATAGTCTAGGGAAGGTATAGTTACAGGTGAAATTCCAAAACCATTAAATACTTTTCCACTAAAATCTTCTGCTGGTAATTCAGATATTGCAGTTCCCAACAATCCTTCAATGGTTTTTTCAGCATTTTCTAGATCCTTATTCCCAGCTTTGTCTAGGAATTGTTCAAGAGTGATGTTGCCCTTTTCAGTTGTTCCGTAATAAGCCACTAATTTTTCATCGATAAAGTTATTAATATCCTTCTTATGATTTTCAAACTTAGTTCGCTCTTCAGTCAAATTAGTTTGTAATGCAGTAATTTCTTTTCTGATATTTTCTGCTACTGTTTTATAGGAAGGTCCAACTTCTGATGACGTACCATCAGAAGAGGCTGTTGGTACATCTATATTAGAATTCTGTCTGTTTTGAGTTGAAATTAATATCTCATAAGTTTTAATTTGATTCTGAACTTCTGTGTGACTCTGACCGATTAGTCTCGTAATAACATCGGCATGATTTTCCTTCTCGGCAGCCCTAGCTTTAAGCAATTCAGCAAAATTCTTACCATAGTTCACCTGTGAAATATCAAAATGGTCAAAAATTTGCGTATAGCTTTCCAAACCTGTCTTTAAAGCATTGTTTGATTCTACTGAAGAACTAGACATGCTATAAAGGGTTGGAAAAAGATTTTTCGAGTTGATAGCTGTCCCATATAAGTTGGTACGATAACTTCCGATATTGGTCGCTTGTATCTGTGAGCTAGCTTGGACATTCTTTTGTGCAGTATAAAGATTACTCAAAATGCTAGCCATATACATATCTACTAGTTGGCTATTCAGATCTGCTACAATATCTTTTGCTAGTTTATTGGCATCATTCTCAACCTGCAAATTTCCTTGTGCATTGATCTTATAATTGATAATGGTCTTGTCTACATTAATCTTATTGATATCCAATACTTTCTCAGAAAAGTCACTAGGAATCGTTAAAACTAGTTGGTATTTCCCACTTTCTAATCCAGCATCTGCTGTTCCGCGAGGTACAACGAACCAATTTTGCGAATTATCCCGCTCAATGTTTTTTACATAACTGGCGCCTAGGTTATACTCTTTCGTATCCATATAAACGGGCTTATCTTCATTTACGATAGCCACATTTAATTTAGTCTGTTTATTTGCTTTTAAACTATTCTCATTGTTAATAGTAGTATTTTTTTGAACAGACAGATTCAAAAAAATCATCGAAGCGAGCAATAATAGTGCTAACAGACTACTTCCTACATATTTAAAAATCTTATTCTTTCCCATTTTTTCTTTTAATCATCTCCATAACAAAAATAGGAAGGCTCTCGCCCTCCTAAAGCCACTTATAACAAATTAAATTTGTGCTGCAAGATCTTGGTCGTTTTGTTCAACAATCTCAGCAACTTTATTCAACTGTGCATTAATTTCATCGAGCAAAGTAGCGAACTCTTCAATTTTTGGAGACAATTCTGTAAATTGGCGATCAAAGCTCTCAAAAGCAGAACCTTTCCAGTTCTCTCTGATAACTTCTTGTTCGCTGCTCAATGTACGAAGCACTTGTCTCACTTCCTCAGCACCATTAGTGTATTTCTGAGCAGAAGTACGTAGTTCTTCTGTTGTTAATTGAATTAAAGCCATGTGGAACTCCTTTAAATTAGTTTTATAGGTTTATTATATCAATAAATGCTGACGGTTGCAAGCATTTATTCATTTTTATACTGTTTTATTTTAATTATTTTGGCACAAACGAAAAAAACTATCGATTGACAGTTTTTCTTTGCATACTTACTTTTTGTTTCTAACTAAAAACTATAGAAACCAACTTATTTTATTAGAAACTATTTTAGACTTTTCTTTCTTCCATTTGTTTGCAATAGTTTTTATTCTCCCGATATCGAGCCTCTAATACATCCTCAATATGAATCTTATACCCTACATCTCTTTCTATATCTATGCTCTAAAACGAACCGCTAACTTCAACCAAAATTGCTCCTAGTTACTCGCTTTTCGCAAGTAATGATTTGGAGGCAGTCTCTGTATCTCGAGCAACACCTTTATCCCAAAATCTTTAACATGCTACACCTCATAAACTGCGACATACAGGCGCCACATTAGCTAAACAGGCCGAAACCTCTATGGAAGCCATTTCTGAAGCTCTAACTCATAGCGATAAATAGGTAACAAAAATTTATGTAAACACAAAAGATACTGTAAATCAGACTGTTGGAGAAATTACCTTTCGTAATCTTAAAAAGTAATGGTGTGAATTTGGTGTGAAAAGTGGTGTGAATTTTGCTAAAAATCATCAAAAAAACACTCCATGGTGTGAACCATGAAGTGTTTCGAAACGTTAATAGTATCGTATTGATTAACGTTTTGAGGCAACTAACTTTGTCAGGTTGCAGCCACATTTGTAAGCGACTAAAGTCGCAACAACTGTGTC
>ERZ772956.1008-NODE-1008-length-20037-cov-4.498899_pt1 | contig 20037 bp, 12 predicted proteins | sample MGYA00580683_ERZ772956 | MGnify/ENA primary metagenome ERZ772956 (study PRJEB29015, sample SAMEA2738077) | human oral metagenome | biome: human oral; feature: human-associated habitat; material: saliva | place: China | collected 2212 ... | reverse complement strand
CCAGGTTCATGGGCACCAGGATGATGACCGGAACCATCTGGGCGCGCAGCCCTCGCGGGTCGGTCATGTACATGCCCAGCGGCTGCTTGGCGGCCTCGACGACGACGTTGGCGACGTTGGCGACCAGCAGCGTCATCGGCAGCTCGAACTTCCCGTCGGACAGGAACGGCGTGACCCACGGCGTGACCACAAGCAGAGCGAGGCCCAGGCCCGCGCCCAGGCCGGCGAAAGCGCCGGCCGCCCGGAAGGGGGATTCGATCCGCCCCTGGGCGCGCGCCTTAGCGAAGTGGGGCCACATCGCTATGCCCGTCACAGCGACCGTCTGGGTGAGCAGGCCGAACAACTGCTGGGCGAGCTGGTACTGCGCCAGGGCCTGGCCGACCCCGCGGTGGGACAGGAGCAGGCGGTCGGTCTGGAAGGCGATGGGGATGACCAGGGACTGCAGAAGCGAGGGGGCCGCGGTGTCGATGATCTTGACCCCGCGCGCCCGCCGCAGCCGGGGCACGTCGCGCAGCGCCTCGCCCAGCAGGGGCCCGGTGGCCCGCCAGGCCACGACTATGCAGATGATCGAGACGAACGTGTTGGCCACGTAGGACATCACCGGCACGCTGTTGCCGGCCTCCAGACGGGTGACGACGGCGAGCAGCAGCATGCAGGTCAGGGCCGGGGAGACGATCCCCTGGCTGATGACCTGCGTGGCCGAGCGCCCCATCCCCACGACCACCCGCTGCCCGACGCTCAGCGGCAGGGCGGCGGCGTACACCAGCAGGCACAGGGTCGCGGTCACCCCGCCGCCGTCCATGAGCTTGGCGCCCAGCAGCGAGGGCCACAGGCCCAGCAGTCCGAGAACGACCCCAACGGTGGCGATGATCAACGCGAAGCTGAGGAGCACTCGGATGGCGGTGGTCAGGACCCGTCGCACGACCGCATCGTGATGAAGATCGCTCGACCCCGCCACCGCGTTGAGGATGACGGCACCGATGCCTAGATCCGTGAAGGGCATGAGGCTGGGGAAGGTGGCGAGCAACCCGTACTGGGCGTAGGCGTCGGACCCGAAGTGGCCGATGATGAGCCGGGTATTGATGAGTCCGAACACCCCGGCCGCCCCCATGACGACGACCTTGGCCATCGCCGCGCGGCGCACCGGCGCCCACGACCCTGAGGAGGACCCCGGAGAGGGTGCCGAGCGGGTCCGAGTCATGAACAGGTCTCCTCGAGAAGCGGTAGTGTGGGGGTGAAGGCTAACGAACGGATAAGCTGGTGACTCCTCTCACGGGCGTCACGACCACCGGCAGGGTCACGGTAGCATTGCCAGAACAACCGTCCCCGGCGGAGACGCGAAGGACGCCCGCGGGCCCGGGAGGGCACTCACGGGCTCCCACCGACGGCGGACGGACGACAGAGACACAGCAGCAGAACAGACAGCACGCGCACGACGGACACGACAGAGCAGTACAAGCAGCACAACAGCATTCAGCACGAACAGCACGCCGATCATCGGCCACAACGCCTTCACGGAGAAGCCTTGACGCCCACAATCCCGCCTCAGCCCACACGGCGCCTCGTCACGACGAGGCGCTCGCTGCGGGCGGGCGCGCGCGGCTCCCTGCCCTCGCTGGACTCGCCGACCTTCACCTCCTGGCCGGTCATGCGCCGCGACCTGCTCACCTGGCTCGTCCTGGGGGACCTGGCCGCCGTCATGCTGCCCACGGCACTGCGCACGGCCGACGGCGTCGGCGGGATCCTCACGGCCGCCGCGGACGGCATGATCATGATGCTGCTCTCGTGGGCCCTCGGGGCGCTGCGAGTCGACGTCATCGACCAGGCCCGCTCCGGCTGGGGCCACGTGCTGGCCGCCGCCGTGGTGGCCGCTCCGCTGGCCATCATCCTGGTGCAGGCGCTTTCGCCCGCCACGACGCCGACCTCCATCCTCGTGCCGCTGGTCGTCCAGGCCGCCCTGGCCATCGCCAGCCGCGTCGTCGAGAGCGCCTGGCTGCGCCGCTGCCGCATGGACGGCCACGGACTGCGCCGCACCCTGATCGTCATGGGCACCGGGGCCGAGGTCATCCTGCGCCAGCTGCACCGCCACCCCGGTGACGGCTTCCTCGTCGTCGGCTACCTGTCGGCCACCACCGGTCGCTCGCCCTCGGCCGCACCCCTGGGCGACGTCGACTCGATCCGCCACACGGTCCACTCCGAGCACATCGACGTCGTCATGACCCTCGGCGGGGTCACGCCGGACTCACTGGTCTCGGTCATGCGCGCTCTGGAGGCGACCCCCGCCCGCCTCGTCGTCGCCCCCGGACTGCAGGACGTGGTCCCCGGCCGCATGCGCGGACTGCCGGTGACCCACGGCTGGAGCGGCCTGATCGACGTCAGACTGCGCCGGGTGCGGCTGGTGAGCAAGGACGTCGTCGACCGCCTCGTCGGCGCTCTCCTCCTCACCCTCGCCGGCCCGATCCTCCTCATCGCCGCGGCCGCGGTCCGCCTGGACTCCCCCGGGCCCGCCTTCTACACCCAGACCCGCGTGGGCGAGAGGGGCAGGCCGTTCACCATGGTCAAACTGCGCTCCATGTACGTCGACGCCGACGCGCGCCGCGCGGCCGTCGTCGCCGCCGGCGGGGACGCCGGCAACAAGGTCCTGTTCAAGGACCGGCAGGACCCCCGCATCACCCGGGTGGGCCGTGTGCTGCGCCGCACCTCGCTGGACGAGCTGCCCCAACTCATCAACGTCGTACGCGGGGACATGAGCCTGGTCGGTCCCAGGCCGGCTCTGCCCCATGAGGTGGCCGAGTACGACGCCGAGGCCCGGCGCCGCCTCCTGGTCAAGCCGGGTCTGACCGGCCTGTGGCAGATCTCGGGGCGCTCGGACCTATCCTGGGACTCCACGGTGGCCTTGGACCGCCACTACGTGGAGAACCGTGGCGGACATCTCGATGTGGAGATTCTCGCGGGCACGCTGAAAGCCGTCGTCGGGGGACGGGGAGCCTACTGATGCTCACCGGCTACGTGCCCGGTGGCTTCGACATGCTCCACATCGGACACCTCAACATTCTCACGTCGGCGGCCGCCCGGTGCGACCGCCTCGTCGTCGGCGTCGCCACCGACGACTCCTTGGAGCGCATGAAGGGCCGTCGCCCCATCGTGCCCCACGCCGAGCGCATGGCGCTCGTGGGCGCACTGCGGATGGTCGACGCCGTCGTGCCGGATCTCGACCAGGACAAGCGCCTGGCCTGGCGCCGTTCCCCCTTCGACGTCCTGTTCAAGGGCACCGACTGGGAGGGCACCGGCAAAGGCCGCGCGCTGGAGTCGCAGATCGCCGAGGTGGGGGCGCGGGTCGTCTATCTGCCCTACACCCCCACCACCTCCTCGACGATGCTGCGCCGAGTGCTCGCTCAGGAGGTCGCCGCGCGCACCCCCGTGCCGGACAAGAGGTGAGGGCCGTGCCCCTGCCCTCCCCGCGACGCCCCCGCACCTGTGCGGCCCGCGGGACGCGCACGACCCGGCGCCGGGTCTCCACGGCCGCCGCGGCTCTCATGCTCGCGGCCCTGGCCGCCGCCGCCTGGCTGCACGAGGGCGCCTCGCAGGCCGACATCGAACTCGACGACGGCGGCGTGTGGGTCACCAGCACCTCCCAGCACCTCGTAGCGCGCCTGAACTACCCCTCCCGCCAGGTCGACGGCGCCATCCGCACTACCTCGGCCAACTTCGACGTCACCCAGAGCGCCGACCACGTCCTGGTCCCGGACACGGCCTCCTCCACCGTCTCCGCAGTGGACCCCACGACCGTCTCCCTGTCCACCGGCACGCCGCTGACCAGCGGCGCCGCCGTCTCCCAGGGCGCCGACCGGGTCATCGCCGCGGACCCGGCTGAAGGGACCGTGCGGGCCTCCTCGGTCGACGCCGTCGGCTCGCTGTCCTCGGCGCCCGCGCTGATCGAGAACCAGCCCGACGTCGTGGCGGTCGCCGGGACGGACGGATCCGTCCACGCCGTGTCCCCCAAGACCGACACGATCACGACCGTTCCGGTGCGCGGCGCCGGCTGGGCAGAGGCCGACAGCGAATCGGCCTCGCTGACTGCGGGAACCGACGTCGCCGTGACCGCCGTCGGCGGGGACACCATCGTCCTGGAGCGCGGCACGGGCGTGCTCCACCTGCCCGGCGGCAGGACCCTCGACCTGGGCGAGGCCGGGCTGACCCTCCAGCAGCCGGGCCCCGCCTCCGACACCGTCCTGGTGGCCTCCCGCACGCATCTGATGTCCGTGAACCTGGACGGCTCGGGCTCCACGAGTCTGCCGGCGAGCGAGGATGGCGAACCGGTCGACGGCGTGGCCGCCGCCCCGGTGCGCCTGGGCGAGTGCGCGTACTCCGCCTGGTCGGGGTCGGGCCAGTTCGTACGCCAGTGCGCAGGGGCCGTCGAGACCCGTCACGACGACAGGCTCGCCTCGTCCGCCGCCCCGGTCTTCCGCGTCAACCGGGACGCCATCGTCCTCAACGACATCGCCGAGGGCACCGTATGGCTGCCCGACGACGAGCTCGTCCTGGTCGAGAACTGGACGGACGTGACCTCGCAGACCGACGAGACGGCGGATGACAAGGACGACTCGGCGCAGACCACCGAATCCCAGACCCTGCCTGAGCGCACCGAGGAGAACCACGCGCCCGAGGCCGTCGACGACTCCTTCGGGGTCCGCCCCGGCCGCTCCACCGTCCTACCGGTACTGGCCAACGACTCCGACCAGGACGGCGACGTGCTCACCGCCATTCCCGGCGAGGGGGCCGCGAACGCCCGGGTGGATCAGGCCCAGGAGGGCCTGGCCCTGCGCATGGAAGTCGCCGACGACGCCGCCGGCACCATCACGGTGCCCTACACGGCCGACGACGGGCGGGGCCTGAGCGACTCGGCCGTGGCCACCGTCGACGTGCACCCCTGGGACGTCAACACCGCGCCCGAGCAGATCACGACCCCGAAGATCGTGGTCTCGGGCTCGGCCTCCGCCTCTGCCGGTGTGCTGAGCGCCTGGCAGGACCCCGACGGCGACACCCTCTACCTGGTCTCCGCCCAGGGCGAGGGCATGGATGTGCGCACGACGAACGAGGGCACGGTCGCCGTGCGCGACCTGACGGGCGCGCCCGGCACCCGTCCGCTGACGGTGGTCGTCTCCGACGGGCGCGAGACGACCGCGGGAACGGTCGACGTGGACGTCCAGCCCGCCGAGGCGGCCGAGCCGATCGCCAACGCCGACCACGTTCAGGTCGTCGCCGGCACGCAGGCGCTCTTCTCCCCCCTGGACAACGACACCTCCCCCAGTGGCGAACCGCTGAGCCTGGCCGGTCTGGACGACCCGCCCGCCGGCACCACCGCCGAGATCAACCGCCAGGCGGGGACCGTCACGTTCACCGCCGAGGCGGCGGGAACCTACTACCTGGGCTACGACGTCACGGCCGGCGCGGCGGTGGCCAAGGGGATCGTGCGCGTCGACGTCGTCGCCGCTTCCGACTCCTCGGTGCCGCCGGTGCCCGAGAATGACACCGCTCTGCTGCGCGAGGGCGGGTCGGTGACCATCGCCCCGCTGAGCAACGACTTCGACCCCTCCGGAGGCATCCTCGTGCTCCAGTCGGCCTCGACCCCGGCCGATTCGGGCGTGACGGTCACGGTCGTCGACCACTCGCTGCTGGAGATCACCTCGGCGGGGAACCTGCCCCAGAGCGTGGACCTGGAGTACACGGTCTCCAACGGCGCCTCGACGGCGACCGGGCGGGTCTCGGTCGTCCCCATCACCTCGGGCGAGGCCCAGGTGCCGGTCACGGCGGCCGACACGGCCGTGGTGCGAGTGGGCGACGTCGTCACCGTGCCCGTGCTCAACAACGACACCTCGCCGTCGGGTCTGGCGCTGTCCCTGTCCGATGAGCTGGGCACCGCCGGAGACGCGCTCGGCACGGCCTGGGTCTCCGAGGACAGCGTGCGCATCAAGGCCGGCGACGTTCCGGGGCGTACGACGCTGACCTACACCGCCACCGACACGCTGGGTCAGACCGCCACCGGCCGGCTCGACGTCGAGGTGCGCGATCGCGACGACGCCGCCAACACCGCCCCCAGCCCGCAGAGCCTGGAGGCGAGCACGGTGGCCGGTTCGCCGGTCAACATCACCGTGCCGATGGACGGTATCGATCCCGACGGCGACTCGGTGAGTCTGGTGGGCCTCAACCAGCCTCCGACGGGCGGCACCGTGCAGGTGGACAGCACTTGGCTGACCTACACGCCCACCGACGGCACAACGGGCACGGACACGTTCACCTACACCGTCCAGGACCGCTTCGGCGCGCAGGCGAGCGCCACGGTGCGCGTCGGCGTGGCGCCGACGTCGGCGACCAACACGGCCCCGACCGCCACCGACGACACGGTCGTGGCCAAACCGGGCCGCACGGTGGCCGTGGACGTCCTGTCCAACGACCTGGACGCCGACGGGGACAACCTGGTCCTGGAGGGCACACCCGTCTGCGACGACGACGCCCTGGGGGTGTCGGTGCGCTCCAACCGCGTCATCCTGAACCTGCCCGCCACCGAGGGCGTGCGCACGGTGCGCTACATCGTCTCCGACTCCCGCGGCGGCACCGACACCGGCACGCTGACGGTCGACGTGAGGGCCGACGCTCCCCAGGCCAGCCCGGTCGGCGTGGACGATTACGTGACCGTGGACAAGGTGGAGGCCGACGGTTCGGTCACCGTCCCGGTCCTGGACAATGACTCCGACGCGGACGGCTCGCCCTGGGATCTGACCCTGACCACCGACGACCCAAGCGCCCAGGTGATCGACGGCCAGTCGATCCGGGCGACGGTGGGCGACCAGAGGCAGTTCGTGCTGTACACCGTCACGGACGTCGACGGGCTGACGGGCCATGCCGTGGTCGTCGTGCCGGCGCGCTCCGAGCTGCGGCCGCGGCTGAACTCCTCCGCCGTGCCGGTGCGCATCCCGCCCGACCGCACCAGCGACGTGGACCTGTCGTCCTTCATCCTCTCGCGCGCCGGCACGTCGCTGAGCGTCACGGACCCCTCCGCTCTGCGTACGGGCACCGGTCTGGAGGCGGCCGCCGTCGGAGGCAACGGCGGCGCGCTGTCCCTGACGCCGACGACGGGCTTCACCGGGCAGACCTCGGTGACGCTCACGGTGGCCGACGGCACCGGTGACGACGCCCTGAGCTCGACGCTGACGCTGCCGGTTCTCGTGGAGTCCTCGACGAACACCGCCCCCGTGCTGACCCCGACGCAGATCTCGGTGGCGCCCGGCGAGGGCGCCGTCACCGCCGACCTGGCCGCCATGACCAAAGACGCCGACGGCGACCGGCTCAGCTTCTCAGCCAGCTCACCGTCGGCCGGCTTCGATGCGGACCTGTCCGGCTCGATCCTGTCGGTCAAGGCGGCCGATGACGCCTCCATCGGCACGACGGGCAGCACGACGGTCGCCGTCGACGACGGGACGAACCCTCCGGTCAGCGCCGAGATCCCGCTGCGGGTGGTCGACTCGACCAAGCCCCTCATGACGACGACGCCGGTGATGCTGGTCTCGGACGGCTCGCCGGTGACGGTGGACGTGGCCTCCTTGGTCACCAACCCCTTCCCCGACAAGCCCATCACGCTGTCCGGGGAGCCGAGCGTCACCTCCGGTCAGGGCACCGTGACGACGTCGGGCACGACGCTGACCATCAGTCCCGCCGCGGGCTTCACCGGGCGCCTCGTCGTGGGCTACGGCGTGCTGGACGCCACCGGCAGCGCCGCCCGCGGCGTCAGCGGAACCGTGACGGTGACGGTCGCGGGCGTCCCGGACGCCCCGGTCGGGGTGAGCGCGGAGCCGCAGGGCTCGAGCGCCATGACGGTGACCTGGTCGCCGGGCGCCGACCACGGGGCGCCGGTCACCTCCTACACGGTCACCGAAGTCGACGGCGCCGGCTCGTGGACCTGCACGGGCTCGCCGTGCCTGGCCTCCGGTCTGAGCGCCGGCGGCAGCTACTCCTTCCAGGTGGTGGCGACCAACGCCGCGGGCAGTTCGGCGCCCTCGGCCGCATCGGCGCCGAGGGCACTGTCGGTCACGCCCTCCGCACCCACGGGCGTCACTCTCGCCGGCGGCCAGGGGCAGGTGACCGCCTCGTGGGCGCCCGTGAGCGCCGGCGGCTGGGACGTCGCCTACGAGGTGGAGCTCTCCGACGGCCAGACGCAGACGACGGCGGGGACCTCCGCCTCCTTCTCCGTGAGCCCGGGCAGTTACGTGGCCGCGGTCCGCGCCGTCCTGGCCTCCTCGGGCGCCTCGCAGTGGGCGATGTCGAACGCGGCCGGGCCGTGGAGCCCTCCCGGCAGGCCGTCGGTGAGGCAGGAGAGCGGCGGGGTCACCGTCTCCTGGAATTCGGCCGGAGCGGGGTCGGGCGTGATCTACACCGTCAACGTCTCGGGTGACGCCACGACCTCAGTCGGAGCGGGCTCGGGCTCCTCCGCCTTCGTTCCCCTGAGTCCCGGTTCCTACAGTGTCACCGTCACCGCCTCCCAGGGCGGCAGCTCCGCGACATCGCCGTCGGCGGACGTCCAGGTCACCGGCGCCCCGCCCGCGCCCTCCGTGCCCGTCATCGCGGCCTACGGCGCCTCGGGCACGCTCGAGATCGCCACGCCCGCCACTGCGGTGGCCGGCAATGGCTGGAACGCCAACGACCTGGACGTGCAGTACTCCGTCGGCAGGGGGTGGACCTCCGGCACGACCCTCACCGGTCTGAGGAACGGCACGGAGTACACCGTGTACGCCCGCACCGTCGCGTCCGACGGATCGGTTTCGGCATCGGTGACCGGCAACTCCGCCACTCCCTACGGGCCTCCCGGAACGCCGTCGGTGACCTGCTCCCCCTCCGGAACCAGTGTGAGCTGCTCCTTCACGCCGGCGGACACCGGCGGGCGTCCCGTGTCCTATCAGCAGGCGAATTCCGCCGCCGGGGACGGCGCCACGTCGGTGCCCGCGGGGGGCACGGGCCCCCTCTACGACGTCGGCCCGGGCGAGAGCGCCACCTGGTGCGTGCGCGCCTTCAACGACGCCGGCTCCTCGGGCTGGTCCTGCGACTCGGCCACGGCGAACGGGGTGGACATCGGCACTGAAAGGAGCTTTCAGATCACGACGAATACCCCGGAGGCCGCCTGCTCCGAGCAGGATTACCAGGAGACCGGCTTCTTCCGCGGCTGGTGCTGGAGAATCGTCCTGGACGTCTCGGGCTTCAACCCGAACAGCAACGTCTCGTGCTCCTACCAGTACCGGGACCGTCAGGACGGGGATCTCAAGTCCTACACCGGGACGTTCACCGTCAACAGCGGGGGCGGGGCCCGGCACGTGTTCCCGCACCGGAGCCCGAACCCCGATCTGGGGGTCACCTGCACTCAGCAGTAGATCGTGTACCCTCTCTTGCCGCGTCCACACATCCGACTTTCTAGGAGGCCCCTTCGCTCATGGCCCTCACGCAGGACAACGCGGCCTGGTTCGCCGACACCTTCGCGCGCATCGTCGACAACGTCGGTCAGGCCCTCCTGGGCAAGCGGGACGTCGTACGCCTGGCGCTGACGACCATGCTCGCCGAGGGTCATCTCCTCCTGGAGGACGCACCCGGCACCGGCAAGACCGCCCTGGCCCGCGCCCTGGCCGCCACCGTCCAGGGGACCCATTCGCGCGTCCAGTTCACCCCCGACCTGCTGCCCAGCGACATCACCGGCGTGACGATCTTCGATCAGAAGACCGGCGAGTGGACCTTCCATCCCGGCCCCGTCTTCGCCTCCGTCGTCCTGGCCGACGAGATCAACCGCGCGAGCCCCAAGACCCAGTCCGCCCTGCTGGAGGTCATGGAGGAGTCCACGGTCACCGTGGACGGTGTACGCCACGAGACCGGACGCCCCTTCATGGTCATCGCCACCCAGAATCCGATCGAGCAGGCGGGCACCTACCGCCTGCCCGAGGCCCAGTTGGACCGTTTCCTGATGAAGACGACCATCGGCTACCCGGACCGGGCGGCCCTGACCCGAATTCTCGCCGGCTCGGCCAATCCGGACCGCTCGACGTCGCTGAGCACCGTCATCACCGCCTCGGCGGTCGCCCAGATGGCGGACCTGGCCGCCGGCAATCACGTGGACGACTCGGTGCTGGACTACATCGGCGCCCTGGTCGAGGCCACCCGCGAGTCCCCCGACACGCGCCTGGGCGTATCCACCCGCGGGGCCATCGTCATGACCCGCACTGTCCGAGTGTGGGCGGCCTCCCAGGGACGCGCCTACGTCCTGCCCGACGACGTCAAGGATCTCGCCGAGACCGTCTGGGCCCACCGCCTGGTCATGGATCCCGATGCTGAGTTCTCCGGCGCCACCGCCCGCGGGGTCATCACCCGCGCCCTGGAGGAGACACCCGCGCCCACCACCCGACTCTAGAACCCGGAACACGCCGCATGACCATCCCTGACGCCACGCCAGCACCGCCGCGCACGGAGCGCGGGCGCGCCCGCCGGCGCGGCATCGCACCCGCGTGGCACGGGTCGATCCCACTGCGGCGCATTATCAACGGGGTCCCGGCCTCGGGCCGCGCCCTGGGTATCGTCACCCCCACTGGATGGGCCTGCCTGGCGCTCCTGGTCGCCACCGGCCTGGCCGCGCTCCGCCTGGGCTGGCAGGAGGCGCGGGCCGCGGCCGCCGTGCTCGCCGTCATCGCGGGCACCTCATGGCTGTGGCTCCTGCCGCGCGGAGCCCACCGCGTCCATCACGAACTCCTCGAGCCGCGGGTGACGGTCGGCGACGAAGCGATCATCCACCTCTCCGTGCTCAACCCCACCTCCCATCCGCTTCTGCCGGCCCGCATGGAGATGCCGGTCGGCCCCGGCACTGCCGTCTTCGCCGTCCCCACCCTGCGGCCGGCCGCCGTCCACGAGCGCGGCTTCGTCCTGCCCACCGCTCGTCGCGGCGTCGTCACCGTCGGCCCCGTCGTCTCGGTGTCCGCCGATCCCGTCGGGCTGCTGCGCCGCGAGCGCGAGCGCACCCGGGCCCAGCTCGTCCACATCCATCCGCGCACCGTTCGCGCGGGCTCCACTATGCACGGCCTCATGCGCGACGTGGAGGGGGCCGTCACCCAGGAGCTGTCCAGCTCCGACGTCTCGTTCCACGCCCTGCGCGACTACGTGCCCGGCGACGACCGCCGCAACATCCACTGGCGCACCACTGCCCGCATCGGCCGCCTCATGGTCCGCCAGTTCGAGGAGACGCACCGTTCCAGCCTCCTGATCCTTCTGGACTGCCTCATCGACGACTACGAGGTGGAGGAGGACTTCGAGACGGGGGTGTCGGTGGCCTGCTCCCTGGCGCTGGCCGCCGTCGGCGACGGCCGCGAGATCGCCCTGGCGACTCAGAAGGAGGAGCTGCCGGTGACCACCGGGCTTCGGCTCCTCGACGCCTCGTGCCTGGTGACACCGACCGCCGAACAGGGCTGCGACGATCTGGCCAGCCGGGCCTGCGCCCGGCATCCGGAGGCCTCCGTCGTCATCCTGGTCACCGGTCAGCGTTGTCAGGAGCGGACGCTGGCGCGCGTGCGCACCCTTGCGCCGTTGGACGCGCTCGCCCTGGCTCTGCGCTGCGGTTCGAACGCCGCGGGTCGCCGCTCGGTGGGCGGGCCGGCCGGACTGACCGCCTACGACCTGGACCGGGTCGAGTCCCTTCCCCGCATCATGAGGAGGGCGTCGTGAGCGCCCCCGCCGGGCGGGGAGGCCGGAGCACCGCCGGCCTGCGGGAGCTGCCGCCCGCGCGGTGGGTCGACTTAGGGCTCGTCGTCATTCTGGAGCTCGTCGCCGCAGTCCTGTTCGTGCCGCCCTTCGGATCCCCCGTCGGGGCGATGGCGGCCGCCGGCGGGGTCGGGGCCGGAACCGTCGTCGCCCTGGTGTGTACCGGCACCCGCCAGGGGCCGGCCCCCGCGCTGGCCCTGGCCGCGCTGGTCCATGCGGGCCTGGCCCCGTGGGTGCTGCCGGACACCGGCAGCGGCCGGCAGGCGGTGCGCGCGGTGCTGGCGGCCACGGTGACGGTGTGGCGCGACGCCCTGACCCTGCCGGTGCCGCTGACGTCCTTCCCCGCCATGACGGTGCTGCCGTGGCTGGTGGGCATGGCCGGCGGGGCGCGTCCTGGTCGCCGGCACGACGGTGCTGGCCCAGGCGGCCCTGGCCATCGCCTGGGGCGATGGCACCACCCTGGCGCCCACTGGGGTGGGCGCGGTCCTGATGACCGGAGTGCTTCTGTTGTGGGCGCTGACGGCCCAGCGCGGTCGGCGCGAACGCGTCGCCGAGGCGCTGGAGTCGGGGGACGCCGGCGTGGGACGGGGCTCGCGGCGCGGGCTGGCGCGGGTGCTCGCACTCCTGACGGTCACCGGCGCGGTCGTCGCCCTGGCCGCCCCGAGCGGACCGTGCTGCGAGACCTGTTCGAGCCGCCTCTGGATCTGACTCAGTACGCCACGCCGCTGTCCCTCGTACGGACCCTGGAGACGGACCTGGCGTCGACCACTTTGATGACCGCCTCCGGGGCCGACGACTCCACCCGCATCCGCCTGGCGGCCCTGGACTCCTACGACGGGCTGTCGGCCCGCATCGGCACGCCCACGTCCGGGGCCGCCCGCTTCCAACGCGTCGGCCGCGACACCCCGCTGGCCGCCTCCGGGGGGACCCGCTCGGAGTTCTCGCACGAGACGAGCGTGCGCATCGACGGCTATACCTTCCCGTGGGTGCCCACGGTCTCCGACTCCCTCGGGCTGGAGGTCTCGGGTCCGAGGGCGGACGCGGTCTCGCAGAGCCTGTACTACGACGCCTTCTCCGCCACCGGTATCGCCACCGCCGGCCTGACCGACGGCGACGTCCTGACCGAGCAGGTCGACGCTCCGCCGACGGCCTCGGACACGCGACTGACCGAGCTCGGCGTCGACGATGTCGCCCTGGGACCGGTCGAGGACGTGCCGCCCTCCGTGCAGACCCTGGCCACGACGCTGGTCGGTTCGACCTCCGAGCCCCTGGCCCAGATCCGCATCCTCCAGCAGGCGCTGCGCACCGGCTACTACTCCGACGGCACCAAGAGCCCCTCCCAGCCCGGGCACGGCGCGGCCCGTCTGACGGCGATGGTGGAGGCCGGGGCGCTGGTCGGGGACGACGAGCAGTACCCGGTGCTCATGATGCTCATGTGCCGCTCGCTGGGGATCCCGGCCCGCGTCGTCATGGGCTTCGAGCCCGCCATGGACGGCGACGCCTCCAACGTCACCGGCCAGGACGTCAGCGCCTGGGTGGAGGTCCCCTTCCGCTCGGTGGGGTGGATCGCCGTCGACGTCGTCCCCGACCGCGACCAGGTGCCCCAGCAGCAGACGACCGAGAAGGTCTCCAACCCCGAGCCCCAGGTGCTTCAGCCCCCTCTGCCCCTGCAGGACCCGGCCGAGCTACCGCCGACCTACGAGGATGAGGACCGCAACGACTCCGACGATGACAGCCGGCACCGCAGCGCCGCTCTCGTCCTGGCCGTGGCCGGCGGGCTGGGGGCCGTGCTGCTGCCGATCGCGGCGGTGCTGGCGGCCAAGGCGCTGCGTCGGCGGGTGCGCCGACGGCGCAGCGGGGTGGCCGGCGTGCTCGGCGCCTGGGACGAGGTCGTGGATCGGGCGCGCGACTTCGGACGCCTCGCGCCGCCGCGCGCCACCCGGCGCGAGGCCGCTTCGAGTCTCGCGCCGGCCTTCCCGACCGCCGATCTGGGCCGCTTCGCGGCAGCAGTCGACGCGCAGGTCTTCGGTCAAGGCGTGCCATCGTCGTACGCTGTGGGCACAATCTGGGAATCGGCCGACGTCATGGTCCCCGCCATGGGTTCGGAGCGCTCCCGACCGCGACGCCTTGTCGCACGCCTGTCGCCGCGCTCCCTGCGGCGCTCGGGCAGATCCCGATCCCGCTCATTCCGACGATTCGCGAATCGTCCCGCATCCAGGAGGAAGCGCCAGTGACCTCGACGCCGTCGCCCCGCGAGGCCGTTCCCCCGCCCGCCGCGGTGCGCGATCGCATCATCGCCGGGGTGATCGATCTCGTCAGCGGCGGCGTGCTCTGGGCCGGTCTCGTCCTCCTGCTGACCGCAGTCCTCTCCAAGGATCTTCTCGTGTGGGGCGCGGCGACCGTCGTCATCGCGGCCCCCCGCGAGCTGGTCTTGGCCCGCACCGGCTGGAGCCCCGGCGGCCGGCTCATGGGGGTGCGCCTCGTGGACGCCTCCACCGGCGGTCCGCCCATGACGCGCCTGTTCGTCCATGCCGATCTGCTGTTCTTCGCGATGATCTCCACGGCGTGCCTGGGAGCGATCGCCTTCATGCGCTCGTCGGCCGCCGACCCGAACGGGCAGGGCTGGCACGACCGCATGTCCGGGATGATGGCGGTGACGACGCGGTCCCGTTCCGATCAGCGGCCCGAGCACCAGGGCCATCAGACCCCTCGGAGGCAGTCCCCCAGACGGCAGGTGCCCCGGCGTCAGGTGCTGTCGCATCAGGGGCCCCAGCACGCGGCTCCTCGGACGACCGGGCGCGACCGCGTCTTCCCCGAGAACACGTTCTTCCTCGCCCCAAACGATTCCACCGCCTCGGACATCGGCAACACGGTCGACACGACGAGCATGGTGGCTCCCCCTCCCAGCGCCGACCGTGCCATTATCGACTCGGTGCCCTGGTCGTCCGTGCCGACCCACCTCGACACGCCCACCGGGGACGAGGCTCCTCTGGCATCCGCTGCGGCCGAGCCCCTCGCCGTGACGACGGAGACCATCAGGTCCGTCCCCGGCGGCGTGTCGTCACCGTCGCCGCATGAGACCGTGGTCACCTCACCACTGACCGCATCCGCATCATCCCCCCATCCACCATCAACCGAGGAGCCCGTCACCGTGTCCCCGTCGTACGAGCCCACGCCCTCCGTCCCCCGGACGCGCGGCCGGCGCGCGTCGTCCCACTCGTCCGCGTCATCACCCGAGCTCATCAGTACGGACTCCGTCCCGGTCGCCCCGCCGGTGATCTCCGCCTCCTCCCCCGCGGCCGCTCGGGGCCGGCACCGTCACACCGAGGATCCGCGCGCGAGCCGACTGATGCCGCTGACCGGTGGCACCCCGATCGTGCTGGACTCGACCACCGTCGTGGGCCGCGACCCCGATAACATCTCCGAGTACCGCGACGCCACCTGCGTGGCCCTGGGCGACGCGAATCGATCCATCTCCAAGACGCACGCGGCATTGGCGCCCGTGCCGGGCGGATTGTGGATCACCGACCTGCACTCGACCAACGGCACCCGGGTCGAGGAGGAGGACGGCTCCGTGACCACGGCTAAGCCCGATGAGCCGGTTCCCGTGCCCACCGGCGCCACGATCGTCCTGGGCAGTGCCGCCTTCCGGGTGGAGGACTGACTGAGCGGCTGGGCGGTCCGGCCGGTCGGGGCCGGTCAGGGGGTCGGTACGCAGGTGCGGGTCGCCGCCGAGATCTTGCCGTCCTGGCGCACGCTGAAGACCTCGATGCAGGTGGAGCCCGACTGGGCGGGCAGCGATGCGCTCGTACTCCCCGTCGGCTCGAGGGTTTCATCGTCCTCACCAGCGATATCGCCGCGGTAGAGGTAGGTGCCGGTCCACCCGTCCTCGGGAACCTCCCATGTGAAGGTGACCCGTCCGTCCGCGCCGAGGGCGCCCTCGAGGTCGCGCGGTTCGGGGACCGTGGCGCCCAGGGGGTCCGAGCGCGCCGGAGCCAGCGTCGCGAAGGACGACGCCGGGCGGGCCTCGTCCATGGACCGTGAGGCGATCACGGCGCCCGCGACCACGGTGGCCAGGACCGCGACGGCCGCCGCGCCGATAAGGCGGGCGGGAACCCGGGAGCGATGGTCCTCGGCGCCCGCCTCCGGCTCCGCGTCATCGGTCGTTCGGGGCCCAGCGGGCACGACGACGGGCTCCTCGACGCGGGAGAACACGCCCAGGCGGGTCGCCTCGGGGTCGTCGACGTCGAGAGCCGGCCGGCCGGCGTCCTCGTCCTGCCCGTCGTCGTACAGGTCGACGGCGGTGGTGGGCAGCTCGAGCTCGGCCTGGATCTGCTGGAGAGCCCGTGCGAAGGACAGCATCGTCGGGTAGCGGCGGGCGGGATCCTTCTCCAAGGCGACCGTGAGCACCCGCCCGAGGGAGGGGGGCACATCGGGCCGCCCCAGCGGCGGCACGGCGTCCTTAACGATGCGCCGCGCCAATTCGTAGACGCCTTCCGAAGCCCCGGGCGTCTCGAAGGGGCTGTGCCCGGTGAGCATCGCGTAGACGGTGGCGGCCAGAGAGTAGACGTCAGTGGTCGGCTCGGCGTTGCGGGACCCGATGAGCTGCTCGGGCGGCGCCCAGGGCACACTCATGCCGCGCAGCTCGCTGCCGTCCGAGGCCCGCCGCGGACCGCTCATCGCCGAAATCCCGAAGTCGGCCAGAACGGGCCGCCGGTAGACGGTGAACAGGATATTCGCAGGTTTGATGTCACGATGGATGATGCCCGCTCGGTGGGCCGTCTCGACGGCGCCGGCGATGCGGATGGCCGTATCCAGCGTCTCGGGGATGGACAGCGCCTTCTGCCGCAGCCGCATCTCCAGCTGCGGGGGCGGGCAGTACTCCATGACGATGAAGGGCCGCCCGTCGGCGGAGACGCCGGCGCCGTAGACGGACAGGATCGCCGGGTGGGAGGAGACCTTCGCCATGAGATTGGCCTCGGACTCGAAGCGGGAGGCCGAGCTGCCGGCGACGTCGGTGTCCATGACCTTGACCGCCACCTCGCGGCGGGGCATGTGCTGCTCGTAGAGGTGAACGCGCGAATAGCCGCCCGCCCCGAGCTCGTGCAGGTAGGTGTACCCGGGAATCTCGGGGTGGGCGGCGCTGGTATCTCCGCTCACGGAAGATCCTCGAGCACGAGCGACTGGTCGTCGCCGAGATCGAGGATGTCACCGGTGCGCAGCACGACGGAGTCGGCGCTGGGGAGCTTCTGGGGGGCGGCGCCGTCGCGCATGAGCATGGTGCCGTTGCCCGCGGAGAGGTTGCGCGCGAGGACGGACCATTCGTCGAGTTCGATGAGCACGTGGTTGCGGGAGACGAGTCGCTCGGGGCTGGGCAGCGTGACCAGGGTCGGTTCCTCGTCCTTCAGCTGAGCCACGTCCTCCGGCGTGGGACGGCGACCGACCAGCACCGGTCGGTCGAGGGGGATGGCCTGCCCGGAGGGAATGCGCAGACGGCCCAGGGGCGGGCAGGTGATCATGCGGGCGGGCTGGGACAGCTCCGCGCCGCAGGTGCGGCAGCGCACGTAGTTGGTCGGGTTGGCGTGGCCCTCGGGGCAGAGCACCGACAGGGCCTGGCGGCCCGACACCGGCTCCTCGGGCTCCTCGACGACCACGGCGATGGACAGCGGGGTGTCGGTCGAGGACTCCTGCTCCTGGGCGGAGGTTGTGCTCCCGGGGGCCGACGGCGCGCTCACCGAGCTGAACGGCACGCTCCCCGGGGTGACCAGCGGGCCGAGGTCATCGACTAGGTTCTCGGGCAGGGCGGCCCTCGTCCAGCCGTCGTGGTCTCCCGGGAGCGGGCGGCCCGATCCCGTCAGCGCGGCCATCTCGGCCTCGTCGTCGAGCGCGGAGCCGAGCCCGGGCCGATCGTCGGACGCCATCTCGTCCTGGACGGAGACGCCCGGGACGGAGGCCGGGTCGTCCTGCGCGACGGGGCCATCCGCCTCCCGGGCCTCGTCGGCCTCGGCGGGGTCGTCCGAGGAGATGGCGGGCTCGGCGGACTGGGCAGACCCCACGGGCTCGGCGGACTGAGCAGGCTCGGCGGACCGGCCGGGCTCGAGGGGCACGGAGTCGGAGTCGACGGGTTCGGACCACTCGGCATCGGTCATCTCGACGACCTCCGAACCGTCCACCGGCACGTCATCGACGTCGATGTCGGGAGCCTCGGAGACGAGCTGCTCGTCCGCCTCGGTCATCTCGACGACCTCGGAGGCGTCGGAGGCGCTCACGGCGGGGGCCTCGCGCTCGGCGAGGAGCGTGCGCCCCGCGGCGGGCGCGAAGGACTGCGATGCGGCCGAGGCCAGGCCCCCGGGAGCGGCCTCGCGCTGCCAGCCGAGCGGAGCGGCGCCGGTCGCCTCATCCACCGGGGCCGGCGCCGCGGCGGGCGCGGACGCCGAGGCGACCGGGGCTGCGGACGCGACCGGCGCGTAGGAGGCGTCGCCCCCGCCGGGGGCGTCATCCACCGGGCCCGGCGCAGCGGTGAACGACGAAGTGTAGGAGGAGGGTCCGGGTTCCTCCGGGGCGGGGAGCTCCTCGTGCTGGGCGGGAGCGGCGTCCGTCATCGTGTCCCCCACGAAGACGGCGGAGGCCGCCAGGACGGCGTCGGCCGCGGGGCGCAGGACCGAGCCGGTCCGCTCGGGCGCGCGCAGGATGATCGTCGGGGAGCCGGACAGGAAGATCTCCCGCCACGTGGCGACCCGGCGGGCGTCGACGGACTCGCCGTCGATCTCCAGACCGACCTCCCCGCGGGCGGCCACGTGCACGCCGTCGGGAACGGCCACGACCAGGGCGAAGTCCGGGATGTCCGCCAGGCGCCCGCCGGCCCCCACGACCAGCTGATCCAGGACCGCCGTCAGACTGGCCCGGGAGGAGCGCATCTCCTCCCACAGGCCGGTGACCACTTCCTCGGACAGGCCGGGGGGCAGCAGAAGGACGCCGTGCGGTGCGACGACGCTCGTCCAGCTCCCCTCGGCCCAACGGTTCCAGCGTGCGACGCCGTGCTCGGACACGGTCTCCTCCTTCGCGACTCACCCAGCGGGTTCGGGGCGGCTCTGTGGTGACTGACGGTGGATTGCGGTGGATCGGTGACTGCAGTGGGACGGGGTGGATCGGGGATCGGGATGGGATACGGCGACCGAGCGACAGCCCCGCGGCTGTCCCGGACGGGCCCGGCAGCCGCTCGCCGGCTCCTCGCCGACTCGGTCTGGGACCCTGTTCCCGTCTCACCGGACGCGGCACTCGGCCTCGCCGAAGTATATAGCCCCACCCCGGGGCACTGTCTCGGCCAGTCCGGGGGCCAGCTCATGGCTGCCGCGGAAATCGACCAGGTAGGTCCCGTTCGTGGAGCCGAGATCGGTCACGGCCAGCCCCTCGGGGGTGGGTTCGAGCAGCGCATGCGTCTTGGAGACCGTGGCGTCGTCGGAGGGAACCGAGACCAGGCGCACCCCCTCGCGGCCGGGCCCGCGCTCAGGGGCCCGGCCCAGGAGCACCGCGGCGTCCACCAGCACGGAGCGCCCTCCGATGACCAGGGTGTAGACCGTCTGCGAGCGCCGGGAGACCAGCACCGTCCCCGAGATCCGGTCGAACCAGGTGCGCCGCATGCCGGTCGCATCCGCGCGCATGACCATGATCAGGGGCGCGATCCCCAGGGTCGCCGCACCCGCCATCGCCATCAGGCCCGCGCGTCCCACGGCCGCCGCCCCGGGCGGGCCGCTGTCGTGCGAGACCCGGTGCAGACGCATGCCCACCACGGCGCCGCCGGGGCCGGCGCCCGTGACGGCCTGCGCCGCGACGAGCACGACCAGGACGAGCCCCGCGCACAGGACCCTGCCGGCCGCGGACACCGGCAGGAAGCACGAGACCCCGGTCACGAGCAGGACATCGATCCCGCCGGCGAGGAGGCGCTGCACGGGCGAGGCGGGGACGGGCACGGTTACTGGCACAGCCACAGCATAGAATGGTGAATCCTACAAGTGCCGACTGTCCGTCGACCGTCTTTGAGACCGTCTCGACCAGCGCGGCACGCGTGTCGCACAAGAAGTCCACAAGGAGACTGAAGGATGCAGATCGCCGTCACCCCGAAGGCCTCGGCGTGGATCGTGGTGCCCGAGTTCCCCCCACCGGGCTGGGAACGCGCGGAGGCGCGTCGGCGCACGTCAGGCATGACCGGCGCGGATCCTCGCCGACGGGCCAACCTCGAGGAGCTCCTGGTCACCC
>ERZ772956.1004-NODE-1004-length-20053-cov-13.303330_pt1 | contig 20053 bp, 19 predicted proteins | sample MGYA00580683_ERZ772956 | MGnify/ENA primary metagenome ERZ772956 (study PRJEB29015, sample SAMEA2738077) | human oral metagenome | biome: human oral; feature: human-associated habitat; material: saliva | place: China | collected 2212 ... | reverse complement strand
TATTTCTTGTAACCGCAACCGCAGCTACTTTGTTCCAAAGTAACTTATCAGTATCTCCTATTGACATTCCATAAATTACAAATAAATCCGAATCATGAATGATTTTGGAATTTAATTCCAATTGCCCATCCCTACACCATTCAAATGATGTTTTTTTTATAAAATTACCAACTTCTTCCTCTGAAAACAACTCTGAAATTTGACTAGCATCACTCAATCCCAATATTAAATGTTTATCCAGAGTGCCGTGTGCATGGATAGGCTCATTTATAAACACATTTTGATTCACACTTCTATATGGATTTCCAAAAGTTTTCTGCGATTTATTATACAGTTTATCAAGAACTGAAGTATAATTAAAGGTCAGAATATTGACATAATCCATAACGTTTCCAAAATTTTCAAAATACCTTACTAAGGCTCCTCTATCACTCCCGGGTAGATCATCTTTTAATTTTTTTAATGTAAGTAAAAAATTAATTTTCTTTTCTTCAAATTCTGGATCGTTTATAAATTCTTGCTCGACTTTTTTCAAATACACCACTAAGTCTTTAATAACCTGTATATAATCATCAATAAATCTTTTCCTCTTCATTTCATCATCGAATAACTCTGGTTTCTCAATAGACATCTTTCCTAACTTCAATTCAAAATCTGACCAATTTTCAAAATTATTATTTTCATCTAACATTATCTCATCATAGATAATGTTAGATTCACCATTTTCTGGTTTATAAAGTTCCATCTGGTATTTATAGAAATCTTTATATGCAGTTTTTAATCCAAATGATAAATCTAATCCATTTCCTACTAAATACGTAATATTCAAATTCTACTCCCCCTAGAATTATATTTATGTATACCCAATATGTTTCTATTCCAATCCCAGACTCACTTTCAGTCCTTCGTTAATAGTTTGCATAAATTCTGCATCTACTTGAGTAATTTTCTCAAGAATTCGAATTTTGTCAATCGTTCGCAATTGTTCAAGTAAGACAACGGAGTCTCGTTCGAACCCAAATTGGTCTTTTTTGATTTCAATATGCGTTGGGATGTTCGCTTTTGTATTCTTAGCTGTTATGGCTGCTACAATAACAGTTGTGCTAAAGTGATTTCCAACATCATTTTGAATGATGAGAACGGGGCGTTTCCCACCCTGCTCACTACCAATCACTGGAGACAAATCTGCTAAAAAGACATCCCCTCTTAAGATTTTATCAACCATTGATATACTCCCTTTTCACGCGATCAGAGATCATACAAATGACTTCATAAGCAATTGTATCTGCACGTTTAGCTAATTCAATTGCTGTAATTTCCTCTTCTTTGTTTTTCCCTAGAAGAGTCACCTTTGTTCCAACTGGATATTCATGAGGCAAACGAATCATACATTGATCCATACATACTCTTCCAATAATAGGACAGCGAACTCCATCTACAATGACCTCTCCTTTATTGTAGGCGCGAATATAACCATCCGCATATCCTACTGGTAAGGTAGCCACCCATTGAGACTCTCTAGCTGTATAGGTTGCCCCATAACTCACCGTATCCCCAATTTCCAGCTTCTTCACCTTGACCATCTCGGTTTCCCATTGCAGGGCTGGGGTTAGATGTTCTTCATCTTCAATGCATAAGTCTCCATTAGAAGGATTAATGCCATACAAGCCGATTCCGTAACGGATAATATCACTATCTCCAGCACTATGCCATATTGCATAAGCTGAATTAGAGCAATGAATGTGAGGAGGTCTTTCTTCCAACTCTCCAATCATACCATTGAATTTTTCTTCTTGTTTTGTTAAATGTGCGGTGTCTTCTTCATCCGCTGTTGCAAAATGGGTAAACATTCCTTCGAACTCGAATGGACCGTTTCGTAAAACAGCCTCAACTTCCGTTAATTCTTTTTCATTCACGACGCCAATACGACCCATTCCCGAATCTACAGCAACATGTACTTTTAAGGGTGTCTCCTTTAATAGTGGAGCAGCTTGTTGGAGCCATTCTACAGAGTCGACAGTAGCTGTAATGTGATTGCTTGCTAATAGCGGCGCATCTTCTACTCGGCTTAATCCAAGGATTAAGACGGGTTCCATAATCCCTGCTTCTCTTAAAGCCAAAGCCTCATCTACATTTGCGACACAAAATCCCTGAACCCCTGCTTCTAAAGCAGCTTTGGCAACAGGAATCATACCATGCCCGTACGCATTCGCCTTTACAACTGCATAGACTTGTTTAGAGGGGCTCAATTTAGACTTTAGTTTAGAAATATTTTGTTTAATAATTGATAAATCCACTACAACTCTCGTGTTTCGATGGATTGCTTCTAACATGATGATTCATTCCTTTTTTTAATTGGATTCAAGTACGACAACGGCATAGGCATCATGATTCGTATGCGTAATCGATATCCATGTTTGATGAGAATAGCGTTCACATACAAGAACTGGTTTTCCTGTGGCATCATTCAACACTTCAATATCTTGAAATGAAACATGCTGTCCAATTCCAGTCCCAAGTGCTTTAGCATAAGCTTCTTTAGCTGCAAATCGTCCCGCAAGGAATTCCACTTTTCGTTTAAAAGGGAGCGTATGATATTTTTCCAATTCTTTTGGTGTTAATACTTTTTCCAAAAAAGATTTAGGTTCTACAACGATTTTTTCAATACGTGGCAATTCTACCGCGTCCATACCAAGTCCCTTAATCGCCATCCGTTTGTCGCCTCCTTCATTATGATTCATTCCTACATTTTAACAAATTTACCATCATTTGTCAGAAATTTGAACAATTCCTAAGAATTCCATAATCCAGACCACAAGATAACTTCACCAGCTTTTAGAGAAGACTGTACATCAATAATGCGCTGATTACTGCTCCCCCTAAATTGCAAGGTCAAATCTTTTTTAGCGAGTTCAAATCGTCCATCTACCAAAATATCAATCAAACTTAATAATTCTAACTTATCTTCAGTTTCTTGCATCAGCTCTTCCCAAGTATATCCTGTCCAAGACCAAATATCCTTGGTATTTCCATAAGCTTTCCGTAATGCTTTGACTAAAGACAGACAAACTCCTGTATTCAAAAAAGGTTCTCCCCCCAGAAGCGTCAACCCTTGGCAATAAGAAGCTCCAACATCTGAAACAATTTGCTCTTCTAACTCTCTAGTATATGGTATTCCGTAATTAAAATTTTGAGCGATCACATTATAGCAGCCTTCACAGGCAAAGAGGCAGCCACTCACATATAGTGAACAGCGTACCCCTTCCCCATCGACAAAATTATACGGTTTGTAACTGGCAATTTTTCCTTTGGAATATTGCTCACTCGTCCACTCCTTTGGTTTTGGATTATTCATCCTCCATCACTCCTAAAGCGTAACGTTCTTTGAGTTTCGGCATATGTTTTACACGAGAAGAAATTTCCACATGACGTCCATGTACCATTGGACGCGCTTGAGGGTTTCCAAGGTATCCGCAAGTCCGTTTTACAACATCACATGTTTGTGGATCATGGTTTTTACATTGCGGACATTCAAATCCTTTAGCAGTTGGCGTAAATTCACCATCGTATCCACATTTATAACAATGATCAATTGGGGTATTCGTTCCAAGATATCCCACTCTATCATATGCATAGTCCCATACGGCTTCTAAAGCTTTTGGATTTTGTCGAAGAACCGGGTACTCGCAGTAATGAATAAACCCGCCCGAAGAAAATACTGGATAATCTTTTTCGAAATCAATTTTTTCAAATGGTGTTGGATTTTTACGTACATCGTAATGGAAGCTATTCGTATAATACTCTTTCTCCGTAATATCCGGTACCAAACCAAATTTTTCGATATCGAGTTTGCAGAAACGATCGGTCAAGCTTTCACTTGGAGTCGCATAAACACTGAAATGATAACCGTATTCGTCCCCCCATGCATCGGTATGTGCCTTCAATGCTTTTACAATCTCTAGAGTAAACTCCTTCGCTTCCGGATTCGTTTCCCAATTTGGACCAAAGAATGCTGTTGCAGCTTCGTAAAGTCCAATATATCCTAAAGAAACAGTTGCACGACGATTTTTAAAGAGAAGATCAACTGCTTCCCCGTCCTTCAACCGTTGCCCAAACGCCCCATAATGATATAACACAGGCGCATTATCTCTTTGCGCTTCCTTACAGCGTTCAACGCGGTACGTTAATGCGTCCTTACAGATTGCTAGTTTCTCTTCGAAAATTTCCCAGAATTTGTCAATCGAACCTTCCGCTTCTAGCGCAATTCGAGGAATATTCAAAGTAACGACCCCTAAATTCATTCGACCATCGTTCACTTCTTGCCCATTTTCATCCTTCCATCCTTGTAAGAACGAACGGCATCCCATCGGCACTTTAAAACTACCAGTTAATCGAACGATTTGATCATAGTTTAATACATCTGGATACATCCGTTTTGTTGCACATTCTAATGCTAATTGTTTTACATCATAGTTTGGATCGGTTGCCTCTAAGTTCACTCCACGTTTTAATGTGAATACTAATTTAGGGAAAATCGCTGTTCTCTTCTCTTTGCCAATCCCTTCCATTCTTACTTGCAGGATTGCTTTTTGAATACAACGTTCAAAACGACTCGTTCCAAGTCCAAATCCCAAAGTTGTAAAAGGAGTTTGCCCTTGAGAAGTATAGAGTGTATTGATTTCATATTCTAATGACTGCATCGCATCATAAATATCTTTTTCCGTTTTTTTCATCGCAAAAGCTTCTTGACGGTCCACTCCATCAATCCACTCCTTGGCGTCTGTTAAATGTTTTTGATAGTTTAATTCCGCATAAGGGGCCAATAATTCATCAACACGATTGGCTGAACATCCTCCATATTGGCTACTTGCGACATTCGCAATGATTTGAGCCATTTGAGCAGTTGCTGTTTGAATCGATTTTGGAGATTCTACCTCGGCATTCCCTATCTTGAACCCCAGACCTAACATATGTTCAAAATCAATTAAGCAACAATTGGTCAGTGGCATATATGGATGATAGTCTAAATCGTGATAATGAATATCCCCTTTTAAATGCGCATTGGCTACATGAGGAGGCAATAGTTTTAATCCAATAATTTTTCCAACTGTACCCGCCGTTAGATCCCTTTGCGTATTAAAAACTTTACTATCCTTATTCGCATTTTCATTAACCACACTTGCATCTTTATTCGTTAATCGAGATAGTGCCCATTGGAAATCCAGTTGATTTTTTCTACGTAAATCACGATCCACTCTGTATGAAATATATGCTTGTGCTAATTCAGATTCCCCATCTTCAATTAAAAAATGTTCAATAATACTTTGAATTTCATAAATTTGAATAGTCTCACTAAATCTTCTAGAAATTTCTTGGAGAACTTCGTCTACGATTCGATTCAATTCCGCTTCTCTTTTAGCATCCATTTCTCCATTTAACTCTGTTTCTGCTTTAAAGATTGCTCGTTCGATTTTCTCCTTTTGAAATTCAACTTCTCGACCATCTCTTTTAGTGACTAATAAGGTCTTCAATTCTTGTACACACATCACAATCCCTCCTCAAAACTCTTGAATCTATTTTATCACGCTGAATTTAAAAATCAACCCCAAAAACACAATATATTGTGTTCTAGGGTCTTTAAATTTTACAACATATAGTGTGCGAAGTTACAAAAAAACTCCCTGACACATCTGTCAGAGAGTCTAAATTGCTTTATTTTTGTGCGTTTTTAACAGATTCTACCATCTTATCCCAAACGTTTTCCATATCTTGTACCAGTTTTAATTGTGTACGTGCTCGGTCCAAGTTTTGTCCTGGACGATTGGTTTGGTAGTAGACATCGCCATTGATGTAGTCCGTTAAGAAACGAATCCCTTGTTCCAGCGTAATCACGCGAGCACCCCAAGGTAAGTATTCGAGTTCGGCTTCGGTTAAGATTCCGTTTGTTCCTTCGATAAAGCCTTTTACATACGTTTCATATAAATCAAAATCGAAGTTCACTTTTGTTAAATCGGATTCGTCCTCAGCGCAGTCATTAGCACCAAAACGAATCGAATCTCCAAAATCAAATAACACCAACCCTGGCATAACCGTATCAAGGTCCACGATGCATAGTGGCTCTTTCGTTTGGCTATCGAACATAATATTATTTAATTTTGTATCATTATGCGTTACTCGAAGTGGCAATACGCCTTCATCTAACAAATCATATAGTAAGAAGCAATCAGCCTTACGACTTTGGATAAAGTCGATCTCTGCTTGAACCTCTTTTACTCTTCCTATACGATCTTCTCGGATTGCTTCTTCTAATTGGCGATAACGATTTCGAGTATCGTGGAATTGTGGAATCACTTCTACTAACTGGCTTGCATCGAAGTCATTTAAATCATAAGCAAATCGTCCAAATGCTTTTGCAGTAATATAAAATTGTTGCGGATTTTCTACTTTATCTAATGAATAACTGTTTTCCACTGAATCATAAATTCGCCAGTAAGATCCATTATCCAGGTTCGCCGTTAAATGCCCCTCTTTGGTGCGAATCACACGAAGCGTTTCACGAGAAGCGTCACGTCCTTCTGCTTCATATTTTTCACGCAGATAGCTTGTTACTTTCTCGATATTTTCCATTAATCCACGTACATTTGGAAAAATATGATGATTAATCGCTTGCAATACATATTGCTTTTCTTTATTTTCTTGTGTATGAGTGATTTGATAAGTTTTGTTAATTAATCCATTCCCTAAAGGCTGAATATCAACTAGCTCCCCTGGTAGTTCATAATATTCATACGCCACTTTGGCATCCTTTAATGGATTTTCTACTACTGTCATTCCTTTTTCTCCTTTAGCAATTTACAAATAATACATTCCCATTGTACCGCTTCCAAGAGTAAAAAGGAAGATATAACGCGAAAAAACTTCGATGATTGAAAAGCATTTACAGTTCAAATTAAGTAGGGGGATTAAACTTGTTTTTCCCCTGGAATGTTCATTTAAAAAGGGAGAAAGACCAAGTGCGTTTAAACTCCCCTGGCCTTACTCCCAAAAGAAACCTGTTAACTTAGATTTCTTTTTTCTATAAATTGGTCAATGATTAATGACTAACTTCTTTCCCAGCAATACGTCCAAAAGTGATAATATCCGTAATCGCATTTCCTCCAAGACGGTTCTTCCCTTGGATAACCCCTGTTAATTCACCAGCAGCATATAGCCCTGGGATTGCTTCTCCTTTATCATTCAATACTTCTGCTTTTTCATTAATCACTAATCCACCCATTGTATGGTGAACAGAAGGAACGGCTTTTTGAATGTAGTAAGGACCTTCTTCAAGAGATACTAAACCACCACGGTGATGGAAATCTTTGTCATCTTTATTTTTCGCATATTCATTAACTTTTGCGATGGTTTCTTTCAAGTTATTGATATCGATATCGAAGAATTTTGCAGCTTCTTCAATCGTATCAGCTTTCACTAACAAGCCTTCACGAATCAACTCATCATACTCTGCTTTATGCGCTTCTTTTGTTTTCGAAATCGCATCAATCTTATCGTTCCAGATTTGGTAAGTGTATCCACCTGTTTGCGCTAAAATCGCCTTCGAAATAACGTCACGACGGTCTAATTCTTCTACAAATCGTTTTCCTTCTTGGTTCACAAGTATCGCTCCGTCAAAACGTGTATCTGCCAAAAGGGAAATCATACCTGTCTTCGGATTTGCGATTGGATATGTTTGGATATATTCCATGTTTTTTAGTGCTGCTCCTGCTTTTTGAGCCATTACAATCCCATCCCCTGTAGTACCGACAGTATCAGTTGATTTATAGCGTTCGTCATATTCCTTATTGTATTGTTTACGCATTTCGATATTTGAACCGAACCCACCTGTTGTTAATACCACTCCATTAGTAGCAAGGAATGTCACTTCTTTTTTAGTCTTGTCAGTTGCTTTCACACCTGTCACACGACCGTTTGCATCTTGAATTAATTCTTCTGCTTTTACGTTCAAGAAGATTTTAACGCCAAGTTCTTCAGCTTTTGCTTTTAATTTAGACACTAATTCCGCACCAGTATGTCCCTTAGGAATCAATGCACGTTTAAATGAATGTCCACCGAATTGGAATAATTGGTCTGATAAGAACTCAACATGAACATCATCTCTTAACCATTCTGCTGATTCCAATGCTTTTTCTGCCATTAAATGAACGAGTTTAGGGTCCCCAATATTATCTCCACCCTTCATCGTATCATTATAGTATGCTTCTACAGAGTCTCCAGTAATCCCAAGATTCTTTTGTACCCAGTTACCAGGTGCATTCATTTCCCCACCAGAAATCAGAGTATTACCGCCGACCGTTGGCATTTTTTCAACGATTGCGACTGATTTTCCTGCTTTAGCAGCTTCTATAGCAGCACTTAAACCTGCACCACCTGAACCGACGATCACTACATCAAATGTTTGCTCAGTTGGAAGTTCACTTTTTTTCGTTTTTGTTTGTTTTGAAGCTACAAGTTTAATTCCTGATTTCGTAATAGCATCTTTGACTGCTGCCAAATACCCTTCGCTTGTTGCACTCGCTCCTGACACGACATCCACATCTGCAGAGTTTTGAGCGATAATGGCTTCCTTTAGATCTTCATAAACAGGTTCAGACAAGCCTTTGTTTTCACCTTGTTCTATAACCTCAATATTGGTTATTTTTGCGTCTGTGATTGTCACAGCAACTTTAATCTCTCCGTGCTTACCAGTTCCCACTCCTTCAAATTTTCCACTTTGCTTGGCTGTTGAACAACCGAATAAAAGTAGAATCGATAATATACTTAGTAAAAGAACGTTTAAACTTTTTTTCATTTTCCTCACCTTTTCTATTTTGTTATTCCTTTTACAATAATTATTGTAACGCTTTCAGAAACCTTAATAAACACTAAATGAAATATTTCACATAAAAATAATATTTTTCGTCATAAATATTCGGAAACAGAAATGACAAAAACACCTTCAGTAATCATTATGATACTGAAGGTGTTTTTCATTTCGATTATTTCATTTCTTTTGAGCTTTCCATAATCGCATCAATTAAGCCATATTCTAAGGCTTCTTGTGCAGTCATGTAGTTATCACGATCTGTATCTTTTTCGATACGTGATAATTTTTGGCCTGTTTGTTTTGCCAAGATTTTATTTAAACGTTCACGTGTTTTCAAGATTTGACGCGCTGCGATTTCGATTTCTGTCGCTTGCCCTTGTGCTCCTCCTAAAGGTTGGTGGATTAAGATTTCAGCGTTTGGCAATGCGTAACGTTTGCCTTTTGCTCCAGCTGTTAATAGGAATGAACCCATTGACGCTGCCAGCCCCATTGCGATGGTTTGAACGTCTGCTTTAATGAAGTTCATTGTATCGTAGATGGCTAAACCAGCTGTTACGCTTCCCCCTGGAGAGTTAATATACATGTAAATATCTTTCTCAGGATCTTGTGCATCTAAGAAAAGTAATTGAGCGATAATCGCATTTGCCATATCATCATGAACGGGTCCACTCACCATAATAATACGGTCTTTTAATAAGCGTGAATAAATGTCATAAGCACGTTCTCCACGTGAAGACTGTTCAATAACTGTTGGAATTAAATTCATACTACTTCCTCCAAATCTAATATTTGTTTAAGTCTACTTCAATAGTCAATAAAGGTCAATTTATATGCTTCCTAATTAATAAATCTAAAAATCTTATCCCAAATTTCTTTAGAAAAAATATCGAGAGGATTTTTACCTTCACCAAGAACTGCATATCCAATCATTAAACCAAGAGCAAATAAGATGATGGCAATGACAAGGAAAACTAAAATACGCAATAAAGCAGTAAATAGTAAATGTCGACTATTCTTTAATTGTTCTTTCATGATTCTTCTGTCCTTTCATCATCAATCATATGCGCGGTTGGATTCATTACCACTTTCTTCGCACTAAAAATTCTACGAATTGCAGCAAAAATGCCTCTTTCAGATTTAATTCGATTTAATAAAATTCCTGTTCCAATTGCTACGCTTTGAAGTGGATTTTCTGCAATCATCACTGGAACCTGAAGTTTCTCAGAGAGCATGCGATCAATCCCATTAATCAAGGCACCTCCACCAGTAACCATCACACCACGTTCGATAATATCTCCAGCTAATTCTGGAGGAGTAGCCTCTAGAACAAGTCTTGCTTCTTCTCCAATGGTATCTAACATTTCTTTTAAGCAATGATAGATTTCATTCGTATAGATTGTCACTGTTTTTGGAAGCCCTGTCGTCATATCTCTTCCTTTGACAATCATATCAGATTCATTTTCAACTTCTACTGCACTTCCAAGAGACATCTTAATCGCCTCTGCAGTTCGTTCTCCAATGATTAATTGATACTTGTCTTTAATATATTCGGAAATCGCAAAGTCCATATTGTCCCCAGCTAATTTAATCGAGCGACTTGTCACTGTTGAGCCCATTGATAGAACGGCAATATCACTCGTTCCACCACCAATATCAATTACCATATTTCCAATTGGTGAAAAAATATCTAACCCTACTCCTACAGCTGCCACTTTTGGTTCTTCTTCTAAATAGATATTTCTTCCACCACATTTAATCGCTGCTTGAATAATCGCCTTTTGTTCTACGGTCGTAATATTAGTGGGCGTGCAAATTAAAATATCGGGTTTTGAAAACCAGCTGTTTAAGTTTAATTTTTGCATGAATAATTCTAATAATTGCTCAGTAACCGCAATATCCGCTATTACTCCACCTTTTAATGGATGATGAACATTGATTTCTTTTGGAGTACGTCCTACCATTTGATATGCTCGTTCTCCGACTGCAATCACTTCTCCAGTACGCTCATCTAAAGCAACTAACGAAGGTTCATTTAATATAATCCCGCGATCTTTTAGAAACACTAAAATATTCGCAGTTCCTAAGTCAATACCAATGTCTCGAAGCATGAAAGTCTCCTCTCTTATAAATATTCCTTTGATTTAAATCCATTTTTAAAAAGTACAAGGACATAGGAGCCTACTAAAAATGCGGCTGCTAATCCTAAACTATACTGAATAACACCTAAAATTCCATATTTATCAACATTCAAAAAGAAATAAGGGAACGGTCCATCGGGGTTATTTCCAATGGGGATTCGTGTAATTAACGCAATCGCAACAGAAATAATTGCATACGCCAATGGTAAAATCGTCCATACAAACGGATCCCACCACTTATAGCAATGTCCTTTGTCAAATAGTGCCCAATCTAACAATGCTCCATAAGGAACAATATAATGCACTAGAAAATTTTCTATCGTCCAAAATTCTTCAGGTGTTTTTAAAGGAGCTAGCATGAAGTGATATACCAGTCCAGTTAGAAGAATCGCAACGGTCATTCCACCTTTTAAACGAATATCCCACTGACTCCAATGGCCTTCCTTACGGTATTTTAACAGTAAGTAAATTAGAAAAATAACTACTAGTAAATTAGATTGATTGGTGTAATAACGAATAGAATGCCATCCATGGAGAAACATCTCCATTAAGAATCCCACTAAAGCGCATATAGCAATGACCCCTTTAGAAATTAAACTTAGTTTCAAAAATATTTCTTTGTTCATTCCATTCCTCTTTCTAAAGACACTAATTCTCCTTATTATAGCATAAATGCTACAACAGTCGGTATTAATAGCCTAAACAAAAAAGGGCCGGCACTCGCCAACCCTTATTGGTAAACTAGATTAACTTCTTCGATGATTGATTAAATCATGCGGACTCACTACTGGAGTCGCATTCACCCACCTTGCAAAATTACGAAGTGGAATATACAGAATATAATAAATCACGATATTGAGCATTAATGTCGCTCCTAATCGTTCCACTAAGAACTCGTTCCAGCTCATGCTGACAACGCCTCTTAAGGCATATACGAAGTAAACAGATACTTCTGTCAAACTTAAAAAGAACACTAATGCTAATCCTAATGTAAATGGATTTTGCAAAATATTCGTACGCACTAAACGAATCATTCGTACAATGACCGCAAATATTCCCATATAGATTCCTAGAATTCCTGCGTAATAACTATCTACTAAGAATCCTGCAATCACTGAAAACCAAAACATCGCCTTATGATCAATCATAAAATTGAGCAATACAACTGCAATGATAATAATCCTTGGCGTTAAACTATAGCCAGAGCGCAGAAATAAAGTTGAAAAATGATTCGTTAATACACCGTCCACTAGGAAAGCTAGAATGAAGACAAACAATACCCAATAAACTCTTCTGGAGTTACGCATTATTGCCCCTCACTTTCGCTTGTACGAATGACTACTGTTACATAACGAACATCATTCGTATCCGCCGCTGGACGAATTTTCACTTCTTTATATAACCCAAAACGATCCATTGCCACTTCTTCAACCGTTCCGATATATAGTGAATTTGGAGAAATTCCTCCTAGACCACTCGTCACTACCTTATCCCCTACTTTAATATCCTGAGTAGCTTGAATTTGGCTCATAACAAGCATATTTGTCTTTTCGTCATATCCTGTAATGGTCCCGTAGATCGGTTCTTTCTCGTTTTGAATCATCGCCGCAACACGAACTAAAGTATTATCAGCATTTGATAACAAGGCAATCCGTGCGCTTGTAGGATTCACATCTAAAACTTTTCCTACTAAACCATTATCACTCATTACCGACATTTGAGGTTGGATTCCATCATTTGATCCTTTATTAATCGTAATCACATCACGCCAAGTGTCCGGGTTACGCGCAATGACAGTAGCATTCACTAATGTATAATCATTCAGCGTATCTTGCAATTTTAGCGTTTCTTTCATTTTTTGGTTATCACGTTTTAACTCATTCAATTGAACCTCTAATTCATGAATGGTATCGATTTTTTGTTTTAAGGATTGATTCTCTTGATACGTATTTGATAAATCACCCACACTATCAATAAAATCATTAATACTATTTGCTGGATAAGAGACTAATCTTCCAAGAATATTGGTTACATCATTAACACCTTGAGTCACGATATTACTGCCGTAAGTAATGGAATACATGATTAATGCTATAGCCATGATAATTCCGATTACCCAACCAATTAGTTTCTTATTTGAAAAAATTGGATTCACATCATCACTCCTCTATTAAATTATTCAACGGACTCTATTTTTTCATTAATGATGGATTCGCTAGAATAGCTCCTGTTCCTAACGCCACACAATCTAGTGGGTCATTGGCAACAAACGCTGGCACTTGCGTTTCCTTCGAAATCATCTCTGCAAGATGACGAAGCATCGCTCCCCCACCTGTCAATACGATTCCATGATCAATAACGTCCGCAGAAATTTCTGGCGGTGTTTGTTCTAACACATCTTTAACGGCATCTAAAATTTGATGAATAATCTCACTCATCGCAATTGCAATTTCTTTAGCGGGAACTTCTACTACTCGTGGAAGACCTGTTACCATATCACGTCCACGAACTTGCATACTTCCTTGCGCTTTTTCGACAGAAGCAGATCCTAATTGAATCTTAAGTTCCTCTGCTGTACGCTCACCAATCAGTAGATTATACGTTTTGCGAACGTGCTGGATAATAGCTTCATTGAGCTCATCTCCACCTACACGAATCGAACGACTATTCACGATTCCTCCTAAAGAAATCGTTGCTACGTCGGTTGTTCCTCCACCAATATCTACAATCATGCTTCCTGTTGGGTCTGTAATTGGTAAGCCCGCTCCTACTGCTGCTGCAAAAGGTTCTTCCACAACATATGCTTCCTTCGCTCCAGCATATTTAGTAGCATCTAAAACGGCTCTTTTTTCAACGTCTGTGATTCCGCTTGGTACACAAATAATGACCACTGGTTTAAAAAATGAGCGGCCAACAATCGATTGGATGAAATATTTTAACATAGCAGTTGTCGTATTATAGTCTGCGATTACGCCATCTTTCATTGGGCGTAATGCTACGATATTTTCAGGCGTTCTCCCAATCATTTCGAAAGCCGATTTTCCTACTGCGATAATTTCTTCTGTAACGATATTTTTTGCAACAACGGAAGGTTCACGTGTGACAATTCCTTCATCTTCAAGATAAACAATCGTGTTAGCTGTTCCTAAGTCAATTCCGATATTTTGTGCTTTAAAATTAAATGCAACCACACTACTTCCTCCTTCAGTAATTCTTCTACAGACCAGGCTGTAAGAATTCTATTCTAGTATATCAGAATTTGGCACTTTATTCTTGTTTTTTATAGCTTTTTAGAAAACTTTTTTATTTTGAAATATTAAAGCGGTTTCTGTAATCTGTTGGTGATTTTACATCCGAGGATTTCCAAAATTTAAATAGGTTTTACGAAATAAAAAAAGGAACCAAACAACATAAAGTTGCTTGATTCCTTTGTCTTTTTCCACTCGTCTGGCAAGGTGAGCAATTAATTTAGTAAATCAATCTTTTCAGATAATGAACTAGTTAAATCTCTTTTTGCCGTTTGAAGCTACCATGACAACACCTAAACTTAATAATACCAATCCAGCTAATAGAGTTCCTTGTTCAGAAACGCTACCAGTATTTGGTAAGTTTGGTTCATTTGGTTTTTCAGGTTCTGTTTGGTCTGTGATGACTAATTTGCCATCTTTGTACTCTACAGAATTTCCGTTAGCATTTAACACTTCAATCGTTCCATCAAAGTTCACTTTGAAAGTGATATCTGTTACTGCTAAGTAGCCTGTTGGTGCTGCTTCTTCATGGAATGTATAAATTCCAGGTGCTAAGTTTAATTCTTTAGACTTATCAGCTTCTGAAGTCCAACTTGCTACTGGAGTTCCTTCTGCTTTGTCACCTTTGAAGATCTTGATTTTAGCTCCCTCAATTTCTTTTCCAGCAATATTCACTTTACTGAACGTTACTTTACGAGGGAAATCATCATCTTTATCGGTTACTGTCATTGTTGAACCATTTGTTTCAACTTTGTTTTCTTCACCTTTAGAGTCTTTTTCACCAACATTTGTTACCGTTACAGTTCCATCATGGTTTACTGTGAACGTAATGTCTGTCACTTTGAGGTATCCTGTTGGCGCTGCTTCTTCATGGAATGTGTATGTTCCAGGTGCTAAATCTAATTCCTTAGTTTTTCCTGCTTCTGATGTCCAGCTTTCTACTGGGTTACCTTCTGCTTTGTCACCTTTGAAGATCTTAATTTTAGCGTCTGCGATTTCTGTTCCGCCTAAGCTTACTTTACTGAATGTAATCTTACGTGGTAAATCATCGTCTTTGTCAGTCACTTTAAGTGTTGAGCCGTTGGCTACTACTTTATTATCTTCACCTTTAGAATCTTTCTCGCCGACTTTTGTTACGGTCACTGTTCCATCATGGTTTACTGTGAACGTAATGTCTGTCACTTTAAGATATCCTGTTGGCGCTGCTTCTTCATGGAATGTATATGTTCCAGGCGCTAAATCTAATTCCTTAGTTTTTCCTGCTTCTGATGTCCAGCTTTGTACTGGATTGCCTTCTGCAGTTTCGCCTTTGAAGATCTTGATTTTAGCATCCGCAATTTCAGTCCCACCTAAGTTTACTTTACTGAAAGTAATCTTCTTCGTACTTGGAGGAGTCTTTCTATTTTGGACTTCACGTGTTACAGCTTTATCCGTTCCAAAATCAGTTGGATTAATTTTAATCTCCGTAGTCAACTTATCATATCCTGCCGGAGCTTCAACCTCACGAATCGTATAATTATCACGTAACAATTGACTTACACTAGCATTTCCATCTGGTCCTGTAGTAAGAGTTCCTACAACAGCCTTTGTACGATCACGAACTACTTCAAATTTAGCACCCTGTAAAGGTTGGCCAGCTTCATCTACTTTATGAATGTTAATCGTGAAGACATACCCTTCTGCAACCCCTCCTGCAATTTGATAGGCACGAGAACTTGTAGATTGTTCAGTTTGTCCACCATTATAAATCATATTTGCCGTATTCGTAATAATTTCTTGATCGACTAAATCATAGTTGGCCTTAGCTTGATACTCAATCATATATCCAAAACCATTGGTATCTCCTAACGGAAGAGTAAATCCATCTCCATTCGCATTTGGTACCAATTTAGGTTTCAACGTACTAGTCATATCACGAAGATTTTGATAGGTCCAATCTCCATTATTCCACACCCAATCTACTTTATAGATTTTGAATGTATCCGGTAAAAATGAAATGTTTGGAGAGGTGAATTTATCCGTAATTGTTACGTTACTATAGTTATCCATGTTACGGTTAACCGTAATATTGTAACGAATTACATTATCTGGGTCTCCTGCCTGTTGAAATGAACTCTTTTCAATTTTTGAGTCATATTTTTTTGGAGGTCCATTATAGCGAACCTTTCCTCCAACAAGAAGTTTGCTTCCCACTCTGACATTAACGTCAATATCCTTTTCTTGACTCACAACACTGTGATCGATTCGGACATAAACAAAAAATTCTCCACGAACACCCGATTTGTTTTCTACATATTTCGTGTATGTTAGAGTAATTGTTTTGTTAGCTGCATCTAATTGCCCAGTAGCCACAAGGTTACCAGATCCGTCTCGAAGTTCAATATTTGACGAATTCGAAAACGCAATCTCAGATGGTAAACGGAGAGTTGTTGTATCTCCTTCATGCACTTGGTTATCTGGCAATTGAAAATTCGCCGTCAAACGAAAATCTTGCCAAATATCTAATCCTTGAGTCAAATCCCCACCAGATCGGTTTTTTACACCAACACTTGTGATGACATCATTAAACTCTGTGGCGTGCACTTTAGTAAGAGCAACGAAGGGTTGTATAAAGATCCCTAAACAAAGAACAATGATTTGAAACAAAGATCGTAATTTCTTATTCATACATTCTTCCTTCCTTTCTAAATATTCAATTGTAAATGTACAATGTAATTTTATGCTAGTCTATTCCCAAATTGTTTACTATCCATTTTTTAGTGAATTTCGTAGCATTCTTTACCATTAAAACTTATCATAAATTTGATAAAATTTCTATAAAAACCAATTGAATTTTCACATATTTTTTTAGTATTATTTGGTTTTTTTCCTGATAAATCATTAGGTATCTAAAAGAAAGTGCTATCAAAAGTTTGCGGGAAAAATTCCCGTTTTTCTACAAACAATCATAAGCACCACCACTGTCATATTTTGCCCCAAAAATTCTCTCACTAAACAAGTCATTCTAACTTTTTAATCAATCAAATTTATCGTTTGAAAAAAGTATTAGGCAAAATAAAAAAACCACCGGAAAACCGGTGGTATCATCGTTTAAACTTAAATTATAGTTTAACTACGTTAGCTGCTTGTGGTCCACGAGCGCCTTCTTCAACATCGAATTGAACTGCTTGTCCTTCTTCTAATGTTTTGAATCCTTCTGATTGGATTGCTGAGAAGTGTACGAATACATCGTTTCCACCTTCACGTTCGATAAACCCAAAACCTTTTTCTGAGTTAAACCATTTTACTGTACCTTGTTCCATGAACATTTCCTCCTTGTGCCATAGCACTTGTTATTCATATTCTTGCTAATGGTTCGAAAGGAGTAAATCTTTACACTATTTCTTTACCTAACAAAAACACAACTATATTATACCATCTCACGAACTTTTTTACAAGAGGATTTCCGAATTCGGATAGAATTTTTATGAACAATTGAAGTTTTAAGCGTTTTTTCCGAATGCTTTCCTTATTTTTCACGTTTATTTTTCGTGAAATCTGAAATTCTTCATTTTCTTCAATTTTCATCTTTTCAAGAAAAATGAAATAATCATTTTATTTTTACAATACTCCGATTTCTTTCAAAGAAATAAAATGCTCTCCCCCCACAATAAAATGATCTAGAAGTTCAATCCCCATTAATTCCCCACAATCCATCAGTCTTTTGGTAAAATCAATATCTGCTTGAGACGGTTCAGGATTCCCACTCGGATGATTATGTCCAATGATGACACGTGCTGCCGAATATCTCACTGCTTCCCGAAAGATTTCTCTTGGATGAGCAACCGCACTATTTAATCCGCCGATGAAAATCATTTTCTTTTTTATTACTTCATTCTTAGTATTCAAATAGAGCGCTACAAGATGTTCTTGATAGGCATCTTTTAACTCTTCTACAATCCACTGCCCCGCCATTTTAGAAGACGTGATTTTTCCTAGTTTCATCTGAGAAGCTTTGTTTAGTCTGGCTCCTAGTTCAATGGCCGCCTTTAGTTCAATCGCCTTCGTTCTTCCAATCCCATTTATGTGCATGAGTTCGTCCAGACTAGCCATCTTTAACGAATGCAAATCTTCAAAAGTATTCAAAACTACAATGGATAATTGTAATACATTCAAATCTTTAGAACCTGTCCTTAGTAAAATAGCTAATAATTCATGGGTTTCAAGCACTTTAGCGCCATACCGTTCGAGGCGTTCTCGTGGCATGGCGCTTAAAGGTACTTCTAATAATTTTGATTCAATCATTGTGACACTTCCTCTTTGTTTTCTCTACAAAGAGTTACGATGTCTATTCTTCTTTAGGCTTGCGGTTGTTCCACCAATGACGAACTTCGGCGATAAAATACAATGAGCCTGTAACCCATAATTCGCTTTTATTATCTGTCGAGCGGGCAAACCGTTCGATGACGTCTTCAAAACTTTCTTCATAGGAAATCTTTGAAGAACCTAGAACCATTTCCATGTCAGATCTCGCGATCGATTGTCCTTTTGAAGAATGGAAACTCGTCAAGATGATATTCACATTAGGAAGAGCTTCCTGCAATCTTAGAAGCATCTGTTGACTATCCTTTCGAGTAAGCGCACTAAATAACAGCGTCTGTTTCTTGCCAATGTGAGCCGTCATATTCTCTATGAGCCGCTCGATGGCTGGTAAATTGTGAGCACCATCAATGATAATAAGCGGTGTGTCTAGCAACACTTCCATGCGTCCTGGCCAAGAAACGACAGGGAGGGCTGCCTCGATGAATTCGGCCTGCACACTTCTTCTCGTTGCCTCCATCCATGCTCGAAACGCTCGAATCGCAACAGTCGCATTCTCCTTTTGGAAGGCTCCTTGGAGAGCTAGCTGCTTCAGCGGAATCATGAATGCTTCGTCTTGATACGAATCTTCTACCAGTGAAAAAGACTCCCCAAAAACCTTCACAGTTGCACCTTGTTCACTAGCAGTCCTACGTATCACATCCATACATTCACGCGTGACTGGTCCGACGACCACTTGCTGCCCAGCCTTAATAATCCCTGCTTTTTGAGCCGTAATTTCTACCAACGTACTTCCGAGTAAGTCTTGATGGTCCAATCCAATCGTCGTGATGACACTGACGAGTGGATGGCCAACATTCGTATTATCCAGCAGACCTCCAATCCCAACTTCAATAATCGCAAGGTCGACGGCTTCCTGTTGAAAGACGACAAACATCATCGCCGTTAAAATCTCGAAATAGTTAAAGGCTCCCCACTCTTCGAATAAGCGGCTCTCCACCTCTCTTACGACCGATGCGGCTTGCCAGAACGGCTCTTCTTCAAGAGGCACTCCGTCTAGCTGAATGCGTTCCCTGATATTGTCCATATGCGGTGAAGTGAATGTCCCTACTCGCAATCCATGCGCTTTTGCAAAGGCCGTCACCATCGCGGCAGTCGACCCTTTTCCATTCGTCCCCGCAATATGAATACTCTTCAACCCTCGTTCTGGATTTCCAAGCGCACTAAGGATAGCCTCCATGCGGTACAATCCATGTTTGCGCGGAATACTCTCGCTCTTTTTTAACCACTCTTGATTCATTCACTCACCTCCTGTTTTCCGTATTTATCATAACAGAAAATGACTCTCCGTGACATACAAAAGAGAGCGCATGACACTTCATACGCTCTCCCCACCGTTACAACGGATTAGATTTTTTTCAATGTTGCGATACGTTCTAACACTGCTTCACGTTGTGCTTGATAGTCCGCACCTTTTGCACGTTCAGCTTCAACAACTGCTGCAG
>ERZ772956.1002-NODE-1002-length-20058-cov-5.817777_pt1 | contig 20058 bp, 17 predicted proteins | sample MGYA00580683_ERZ772956 | MGnify/ENA primary metagenome ERZ772956 (study PRJEB29015, sample SAMEA2738077) | human oral metagenome | biome: human oral; feature: human-associated habitat; material: saliva | place: China | collected 2212 ... | reverse complement strand
ACAAAATACGCGCGATTTTCGGGTCGATGGGCAGACGCGCCATTTGTTCGCCGAGTTTGGTCAGGCGGTAGCGGGGAATATTGAATGAACGGGATTGCAGGCCGTCTGAAAGAATTTGGGTTTCTTGCATGATGTGTTTCTGAAATGATGGTTTGAAATAACAGGCTGCTCAAACTTAGTGGCAATTACTTTTTAGGGTTTAGCGTGCGGAGGCATTGTAGGAATATCATAGATTTTAGGCAATGGGGCTTTCAGACGGCCTTCTATAAGCCCCGATGGCATTTGAAAAAGGAAATGCTGCCAGATGTGGAAATGACACTGAGTTGGCTGTTCTGCCGTTATTTGAAATCCACCACCTGTTCAATCAAAAAGCCAACCGGAAAAATAAAAAGGAGCTGTCCCAAATAATCAGGACAACCCCCATTTTCTAAATCGATTTAGGCAAATAACCAATGCAGTGCTTGCACGACTAAGATGGCATAAACAGCGGCAATCGCATCATCAAGCATGACACCCAATCCGCCTTTAATCTGACTATCCGCCCATTTCACCGGCTGTGGTTTTAAGATATCAAACAGCCGAAATAATAAGAAGGAAAGTAACCACCAACCCAGCCCTTGCGGCACGCAGGATAATACAAGGAGCATGGCGACAAATTCGTCCCAAACGATGCCGCGATGATCATGTGTTCCCAATTCCCGGCTCAAAATATCGCAAATCCGAACCCCAAGCAAAAACAGGGCAGCCGCTACAATCAGCAATGTCAGATGACTCATGCCCATGCCGAACAACAGGCCGGCAACAAAAATGGCAGGCAAGGTACCCACAGTACCCGGAGCACTTTTCGTCAAGCCTGTACCAAATCCAAAACCTAAAATACGGACTACACGGGCCGTCATCCATGACCATGATGGGATGACAGTGTTTTGAGTTTGCGACATAGATATTCCTTCCGTAAAAAATGTTTTTCAGACGGCCTCATATACTCAATCTGCCGACAAACAATATTTTGAGTATTGAGGAAAACGACGCTTCCGATTATAACTTTTTCAAGCCGCAAGACAATGACTATGGACAATATTCGCTTCTTTAAATCATCTTTTTAGAGGATTTCGAGTACAAAATACGTTTTTAATTTTTCATACACCTCGTCATGAACATTGATACAGCCATTAGTCATAATTCGATCTGCAACCAACGGGGATCGAATGCGTTCCAATCGACGCTCTGACGGCTTCAACGTCCAAACACGGTGCAAGGCAAACAAAAAGTCTTTTTCTTGTTTGAAGCCAATCACGTCGCCGCCATAACCGGCCTTTTCCGTACTGTATAGCTGCAGGTCAAACCGGCCTTTGGGTGTCGTTTTCCCAATCAACACAGGATGGCATTCCTTTGTATCGGCAAAACATAATTCGGCCTTATCGGTATAGACAGTTACTTTTTTACTTTGCATAAAAGCATCAATGCCGCCAGAGGCGGAAGCAGCAACGCTCGCCCCTGACAGCATTAACAAGCATAAAGCTTTTAACATCAAGTGACCTATTGACGAATTTTTTGAGGAGCTGGCACTATTTCACGAATAATTACCTGAGGCTCCGCTTTGGGCTCTTTCGGAGGGCAAACCGCATCGGCCGGATAAACCGGATTCCAATGGAAACTCCGCGCGAATTTATGTTTGTCATAAATGACTTTATATTGGCAAGTCGTAATATCTGGCACACCCGATGTATTATCTGGATCAGTACCTACGCCCGGAGTATAAAAATGGAACAGATAATCCCATTCGCGCACACCATATAATCCTTCATCATAGTGTGGGCGGCCCAAAATTTTATATATATCATCCTTAGTCAAGCCGGGACGCATTTTGTCTAACTCTGCCTGGGTAGGGAAAGTACCCCGGTTTTTATTAAATGTCAGCGAGTAGGGTTTCGGAAAAACCGGATTATCTGTTGTGCCGTCGGCAGTAATCTTACTTTTGGTTGCACAAGCAGACAGAAGGCAAACAGCTGCCAATGCAGCACCTGTTTTTAACCATGAAGTATTTATTTTCATATATTCATCCTTTCGATTGTCGATTTCAGACGGCCTCTTAATCTTACTGCCGTCTGAAATCGATTTGATTAACTTACCACTGATAACCTACTGCTGCCGTAGCACCGTAGTGACCACGGGAGTTACCTGTTGCAGTACCTTTGACAATCCAGTTACCACCATCGGAAATAGTGGAATAACCAATTGCATAGCCACTTTCACCTCGATAAACACTGCCACCGACAGCCATCATGCTCTTACCGGGCAGATAAGCCTGAGGCAAACCTGCAACTGCCATCGCAGCAGCAGTGCCGGCTTTGGCATCAGCAGCTACTTCATTAACTTTGTTGTTTAAAGCTGTGAAATTAGCTGTGTTTGCTCCGGTAATTGAACCTAGTGCTTGATTCAGCTGGCTGACATTAACCGCATCGGTACCGTCCGTACCCGCAGCAACATTGGTAATCTTGTTGCCGCCGTTGTTCAATCCGCCTGTGGTCAGGCTGACAGGATTGCCGGACGCCGGAGTGATGGTCACGCCGCTGCCGTTGGTAACGGTTTTGTTACCCGCCGCATCGGTGGTGGTCACGCTGGTTACGTTCAGGTTCGGGTTCAACGCCAACTGTGCGCCGCCGGCTACGGTGGTGCTGGTGATGTTGCTGTCGCCTTTCACGTTGATGGTATCGCCCAACTGGTAGTTGTTGCTACCGGTAGTACCGCCGAAATTGATGCCTTTGGCGATGTTGGCCGCATTATTGGCAACATTCTGGTTCGTAGCATGCAGCTGGCTACCATTCACAGCTTCTTTGCTCCCTGCAGCAACAGTACCGTCAGCTACGTTACCCAAAGTAACCGGGCTGCCTGCCGTACCGCCTACCAGGTTTACCTTGTTGCTCGGGGTGCTGGTGGGGTTGCCTGATGCATCGGCATAGGTCATCGGGGTATCAAACTTAACGGTAGTCACACCGTTTTTGCTCGTTACGTTGGCTACAGTACCTTGGCCGTTGGCAAAGTTAATGGTGTCACCGTGGGTAACGAAGTCTTTGTTCTGACCGTTACCTTGTACGGTAAAGCCAGAATTCAGTACATCATTCACGGTAGCGGCATTGTTGCCTTTGCCTGCCAAATTAGCGCGGCTGTTACCAGCCGGGTTGGTTACGGCATTGCCTGCATCTGCCAGATTGCTCTTCACGTTAGCCAAAGTGGTCGGTGCAGTAGTGGAACCTGCCGCATCCTGCATGCTGGCAATTACGTCACCGGCTGCAACTTCGTTACCGCCTGTCGGTGCGTCATAGAATTTGCCGTCCGGCTGTTTGTACACTTTGCTGCCGTCTGCTTTGGTGTATACAACAGGAAGCTGGGCATCTTGCACCACAGATTGGGCGTTGACGGCGTAGGTGTAGCTCTGGTCGCCGTTGTCGTCCACTTTCTGTTTCACGGTCAGTCCGTCACCAGCCGCAAAGGTTACTTTCTGGCCGGGTTTGACGGTGGTGGCGGTGGCAGTGCTACCGCTGGCCAAGTTGCCGTCCACAGTGGCCTGGAAGCCGCTGTTGTTGATTGTTTTAGCAATATCTCCGGCCGTAACCAGTTTGCCTGCGTCATCCTCTGTCGGCGGAGTCACTTTACCGTTGGTTACAGTCAGCGGAGTGGTATCGGCTGCCACTTTATAGGTGGTGCTGCCAGTTGCGTTATCCACGGTCGAGGTAACGGCAATACCGTCACCAGCAGTTACCTTGGTGGCGGCTGCTTTGAGCTGGTTTACATTAACCGCATCTGTACCGTCCGTACCCGCAGCAACATTGGTAATCTTGTTGTCGCCGTTGTTCAGACCATCACTGGTCAAACTTACCTTCTTATTAGGATCAGTTGAGTTGGTAATTGCCACACCGTCATTGTCCAGCTTAGTGTTACCAGTTTGTAGACTGCCATCATTACCCAGATTGATATTTTTAGCCAGCTTCGCTGTCAGCGTGCCGTTGCCGTCCGACTCCACGCCGATGTTGTTATCTATCAGCTTACTCGTGTCGGTCACGCCGCCTTTAATCGTCAGGGTTTCGCCCAACTTACGTGTCGAGTTCGCGCCGCTATCACCTGCAAAGGTGATGGGTTTAATCACTTCTGCATTTAAGTTGCTTAGAGCCTCGCCCACATTATTAGCTGGAGTGTACGATGTACCATCAGTTTTGGTGATGGTGTAACTGGGCGCTTTGAAGGTGCCATCAGTATTAACGCCTGCGCCACCACCCAGGGCATCAGCCGCGCCTTTGAGCTGGCTCACGTTTACCGCATCCGTATCAGCAGTACCTTTAGCAACATTAGTGATCTTGTTGCCTCCATTGTTTAGACCATCCGAAGTCAGGCTGACAGGATTGCCGGACGCCGGAGTGATGGTCACGCCGCTGCCGTTGGTAACGGTTTTGTTACCCGCCGTATCGGTGGTGGTTACGCTGGTAAAGTTCGGAGCCTCTTTCATGCTAACCGTAACAGTCGTTTTGCCTGTCGCAGCATCTTGGGCAACTTCGGTTTTCAGATTGCTGGTAGAAGTAGCTTCTGTGGTATTGCCTGCAACAATGGCCAACTCTTTACCTAACTTGTGAGTTTTAGCAGCGTTATTATCGGCATTCACATCAAAACCCAAGCCGTTTACAACAGAGTACAACTGACTGCCATTGATCGCATCAGTACTAGTATCAGTAATACGGCCGGCAGCTACATTGGTTAATGTACGCTCACCGCCAGACTTACCAATACTCACAGTTGAAGTAGGAGCAGTTCCTGCAAAACCATTATAAGTTATGCCATTAATGGTGGCATCTGTGGTTGCAACAGCAGCAGCTGTTTCAGAATCAGAACCCAAAGCAACACCATTGACATGGTTTGCCTGAGCACCAACCCCTATGGCAATACCTTTAGTTGCAGTAGAAGCACTTTGTTGACCAATAGCAATTCCTTGCGAACCAGTAGCCTTAGCAGCACTAGGAGCACTTTGAGATCCACCAAGAACAATTGAACCAGCACCCTGGGCAACTGTATTTTGTCCAATAGCTACCGCTTGAGCTCCTTGTGCATTAGCTAATGCACCAACAGCTACAGCCGCACTACCCTCGGATTCTGAACGATTACCGATGGCGATGGCATTACCTGCAGTACCACCAGTAGCGTAAGCCCTTTGTCCAAGAGCTATGTTATTGTCTGTTGTTACGGCAGGATTGCCAGATTCAGTACCATTAGCATAAGCACCAATAGCAATATTGTGACTAGCTTGAATACCTTCGGCCGCACCAGTACCAATACCAACAACATTAGTTACTGCTTTGGTGGCACTGCCAGCATCTTTTACCGCACTCTCACCAATACCGACATTATCAAAATTGTCAACGTTATTTGTGCCTGAGCCAGCTCGTTTGCCTATATAAACGTCTGCACGACCTGCTGCGTTGGCATTCCAACCTAAAGCAGTTGAATTCAACCCTGTGGCTTGCGAACCATCGCCCATTGCTGTAGAAGCATTGGTAGCCTTAGAGTTGGCACCAATTGCGGTTGCAGCATCCTCAGAAGCACTTGCATTTAAACCCATTGCAACAGTGCTTTTACCGGCAGCAGAAGCTCCATCGCCAATTGCAATCGCATGCGACCCCGCAGACGATGCTTTCCCTACGGCAATAGAAGATATCCCTGAGGATTGCGCTTGATTACCAATAGCTGTACTAAGATAACCGGTCGCTTTAGTCAAATAACCATAAGCACTGGCACCGGCTTGTGTAGCATTGGCACTCACACCCACTGCAGTACCTTGGCCTAGCGTTGCTTTTGCCCCATCACCAATGGCCAAATCCGACTGTTTTTTTGCTGTTGCGTTTTGACCCATTGCAATGGTATTACCACCTTCTGCCTTAGCAAGGTTGCCAATGGCAACTGTATTTTTGATGTTGCTATCTCCACTGTCTCCAGAAACAGCATTGGTTCCCAAAGCGATGCCACTCTGCGAATATACTTTTGTACCTGTACCTGCTGCAAAAGAATCCGCCCCAGTCGCTTCCGCTACCTTGTCACCACTCACACCCGCACCGTAAATGGTGATTGCATTTGTACCCGTACCGTCTTGCAAGTGGGCCGCCATGGCATGGCCGGATAACAACATTCCCGACACCATAACCGGAGCCATCAGGTGCAGACCAATCCCGCCGGACGATTTTTCGCTGCGCGACTTCTTACCCTTTGCAGGAGAAATTTCAGCAACAGCCACCCATGTGTTTGTTGTTTCATTAAAAACAGTTCGATAAACTTTATTCATGTTTTACCCTCTCTAAAAAATGTTTTGTTGCCTCATGAATTAAATTATTTACAGCAACCAAGCATAACCACCATGCTGCATCACTGAATGCCTTGACTAAAATTAGTCTTGAAAGAGAAACTTCAAGCAATTTTCATGCCAAATTTAAAATTAACCGATTTCACACTTAAAACTTCACGCTTTACTTTTAGCATAAAATTAAAATGTCCATTCGCGATATTTAATTTTAAATCAAACAAATCACGGCATTCGATAAGGCCTTCCCATTATACTCCTCCTTTTATCCTGTCTTTACCTTAATTGAATCTTTTTTCATTTAGCCAACCTTGCTTTTTGCATATTTACAACAATGTCAGCAGGAGAAAATGTCAGAAGGGGTTTTAAAATGACACTTCCTGCCACCAAGCATATGAAAATTCTTTTCAATCAACTTAAAAAGCAGGCCGTCTGAAAATTTATTTCAGACGGCCTATATTATCCGATTAAATTAGCTGCCGAACACCTTAAACCGTCCCTCCAACGGCTCGTAAGATTTTTCAGCCGCCGGTGCTTGAACACCGCCGAACACCAGCTGTGCGCGCAATGTCCATGAGTCGGGAATATCCCATTCGCGGGCAACGTCTTGGTCGATTAAGGGATTGTAATGCTGAAGGTTTGCGCCGATACCTGCGGCGGCCAAAGTTGTCCACACGGCGTATTGGTGCATGGCATCGGCATGCTCGGCCCAAACGGGGAAGTTTTCCGCATAGGCCGGGAATTGTTCTTGCAGGCCTTTTATGATGTTTTGGTCTTCAAAAAATAAAACGGTTCCTGCAGCCGCCTTGAACATGGCCAATTTTTGTGCAGTCGACTCGAACCGGTCGGCCGGAACGATGGCACGCAGGGCGTTTTCGGCAAACTGCCACAGTTTCTCGTGTTCGGTACCAAAAAGGACGACCACACGGGTGGATTGTGAGTTAAATGATGACGGCGTATGTTTGACTGCGTGCTCAACAATTTGTACGGTTTCGGCAGCCGACAGGGGCAGTTGTTTATTTAAAGCATAAATGGAGCGGCGCGTTTCGGCGGCCTGCTGCAAAATTCGGTATGACATTTTGTCTTCCTTTCGTTTACTGGGTATCGGTTCTGGAAAGCAGCCTGTCCGGCGACCAAGCACCGCCGCCGGCTGCGGAAAAACAGAGGAACTGGAAGTGATTGCTCTAACTCATATTATTATAAAATCTTCCTTATCGGATAAAACGATTTCAATAAGACGGAATAATAGATAATTCTTTTCAGTAAATATATACTATGTTTATTGACGCAATATTTCCCAATAAGAAATCATGGATACTTTATTCAGCCTGAAGGTTTTTCGCGAAGTGGTTCGACAAGGCAGCTTTACCCGTGCCGCCGACAAACTCGGCATTTCTACCGCGATGGCCAGCAAACACATCAGCCATCTGGAAAACCATATCGGTGCCAAACTATTGCAACGCAACAGCCGCAATCTGTACCTGACGGAAGCCGGGGCGGAATACCACCGCGAATGCGGTTATGCGCTGGAAACGTTGGAAACCGCTGCCGAACGCGCAGCCGGCGGGACGGAAAAACCGCAGGGGCTGCTGCGGGTTACAATGCCGATGTGGTTTGCCAACCACCATGTCTGCGGCTGGTTGGCCGAATACTGCCGCCTTTACCCGGCGGTATCGCTCGATTTGATTCTGGACAACCGCAAAATCGACCTGGTGGCGGAAGGGGTGGACTTGGCATTACGCGTCAGCAGCGTCGACTTGCCGCCCACGCTGATTGTCCGCCCATTAAGCGAAATCGTTTTTTATTTGGTTGGCGAAACGGAGTATCTGCAAAGGCACGGCACACCCTCCACACCGCAGGAAATCCCTGCCTACAACTTCGTCCAAGCAAGTTATGTCGATATGGAGCATATCAAAATCTCGCGTGACGGCGAACATTTTACCCTCGCGCCGAATTCGACCATTCGGGCGGACAATACGCTGATGGTACGGGAAATGGTTTTGGCCGGCGGCGGCTTGGGCTGCCTGCCCGTATGGACGGTCAAACGCGATCTCGACAGCGGCCGCTTGGTACGCCTGCTACCCGAATGGCGCATTCTTTCCGCCACCTTGTATGCAGCCTATGCAGACAGGGCTTTTTTGAGCGCGAAAATACGCAGCTTTATCGATTTCCTGGTGGAAAAAATCAAGCAGGAGGCCGTCTGAAAGCAGATTTCTATACAAAGCAACGCCCTTCCGTTAGAATTCGGGCCGTCTGAAAAACCGTTGAAGGAAAACATCATGACCCGTATGGTTCATTGCGTGAAACTGGGCAAAGAAGCCCCCGGCATGAAATTCGCCCCCCTGCCGAACGAGCTGGGCAAGCGGATTTTTGAAAACGTATCTCAAGAGGCATGGGAAGCGTGGACGCGCCACCAAACCATGCTGATCAACGAAAACCGCCTGAGCCTGGCCGACCCGCGCGCGCGCGAATATCTGGCCCAGCAGATGGAAAACTATTTCTTCGGCGACGGTGCCGACGCAGTGCAAGGCTACGTGCCGCAAGAGCCGAAATAAAAGACACCTTCGGCAAAAACATAAAAAGGCCGTCTGAAACCATATTTCCGGTTTTCAGACGGCCTGTTTAATTATCTGCCCTTAAAGCCTTTCATTCGGTTTTGAGGATTTCCTCCCATTCCGGCGGCAGGCGGCAATTGTCGGACACGCCTTTGAACAGCGGTGCAATATCCTGCGCACGATATTCGCCCAAAGCCGTACCGACGGGTGTAACGAAAAAACGTTTGTCGAAATTGGTTTTGGCAAAATCGATAAACAAATCGACATAGGTTTTGATTTCCTCCAAAGGCAGCAGTTTCAATTGTTCGTCTTTCACCGGAATCGCCAAAGACTGCCCCTGCAAACCGAATCCCTGCCCCATTTCCGCACCGTATTTCATCCGCGCGGTCAGAGCCGTGCCCAAACCGTGTTTGCCGGCCTTGTTCGAACCGAAAACAAAAATTTCGTTATCCCGTATTTCATGCTTGATGGCCATAAATTTTCCTTTAAATTATTCCGATGCCGCAATATCTTTATCGTTTTACCACAAAGGCAAACCGCTATTGTAAATGATTCGGACAATCTGAATATTTGATATACATCATTCTTCCCTTCAGCATAACCGATAACCCCGCCCCAATCCACCGCCGTTTCTTTTCAGACGGCCTCCCAACTGGAAAAACCCTGCCGCCGGACTTATACTTGACACCTTATACGCAGACATTCCGTCCATCGTCATGAACATCAAACATATTTGAAGGAGAACGCCATGCCTCAATCCAACCGCATATTATGCCGCGAACTGAGCCTGCTCGAATTCAACCGCCGCGTATTGGCGCAGGCGCAGGATGCGCGCATCCCCCTGCTTGAGCGGTTGCGCTTCCTCTGCATCGTCTCCTCCAACCTCGACGAATTTTTTGAAGTACGAATGGCCTACCTGAGGCGCGAACACAAACGGAATCCCGGCAAAATCCTCGACAGCGGCATGACGCCCGCCGAAACCCTTGCCGCCGCATCGGTTGAGGCACACCGCCTGATACACGAACAATACGACCTGTTCAACAACGAGCTGCAACCCGCCCTGAGCCGCGAAGGCATCCATTTTTACCGCCGACGCAACTGGACGGCGGAACAGCGCGCCTGGATAGAAGACTATTTCGACCGCGAACTCTGGCCGATACTCACCCCCGTCGGCCTCGACCCAGCGCACCCCTTCCCCAAACCATTGAATAAGTCGTTGAACTTCGCCGTCGAACTCGAAGGAAAAGACGCATTCGGCCGCTCTTCGGGCATGGCCATCGTCCAAGCCCCGCGCATCCTGCCGCGCGTGGTTAAACTGCCGTCTGAAATCTGCGGCGGAGAAGAAGGCTTCGTCTTCCTGTCGTCCATCTTGCACGAATACGTCTACCGCCTCTTCCCCGGCATGGAAGTGAAAGGCTGCCACCAATTCCGCCTCACGCGCGACAGCGACCTGACCGTGGCAGAAGAAGACCTGAAGAACCTGCGCGCCGCCATCCAAAGCGAACTGCACGACCGCGAATACGGCGACGGCGTCCGGCTGGAAGTGGCGGAAACCTGTCCGCCCCACATTTACGACTTCCTGCTCGGCCATTTCAAACTCAAACCCGCAGACCTTTACCAAGTCAAAGGACCGGTGAACCTTGTGCGCTTGATGTCCGTGCCCGACATGGTGGAACGCCCCGACCTCAAATACGCCCCGCGCAGCGGCAGCCTGTCAAAAATGCTGAGAAAAGACGAAGGCGTACTCGAAGCCGTGGCCCGGGAAGATATTTTGCTGCACCACCCTTACCAATCGTTCGAACCCGTCGTCCGCTTTATCCGCGAAGCCGCGGCCGACCCCGCCGTCGTCGCCATCAAAATGACCATCTACCGCACAGGCACCGACTCCGAACTGGCCAAGGCACTGATGAACGCCGCACTGGCGGGCAAGCAGGTAACGGTGGTTGTGGAATTGATGGCGCGATTCGACGAAGCAAACAACGTCAATTGGGCGCAACGGCTCGAAGACGCAGGCGCGCATGTCGTATACGGCGTATTCGGCTACAAAGTCCACGCCAAAATGGCTTTGGTCATCCGCCGCGAAGAAGGCCGTCTGAAACGCTATGCGCACCTCGGCACCGGCAACTACCACCAAGGCACTTCGCGCATCTATACCGATTTCGGCCTCCTCACCGCCGACGAACAAATTACCGCCGACGTGAACACCCTGTTTATGGAAATCACCGGCCTAGGCCAGCCCAGCCGCCTGAACAAACTCTACCAAAGCCCGTTCACCCTGCACAAAATGCTGGTTGCAGGCATCCGCCGCGAAGCCGAACACGCCAAAGCCGGCAGGAAGGCCCGCATCGTCGCCAAACTCAATTCGCTGATCGAACCGAACATCATCGAAGAACTTTACGCCGCCAGTGCGGCCAGCGTACAGATTGATTTGATCGTACGCGGCATGTGCGCCTTGCGGCCGCAAGTGGAAGGCCTGTCGGAAAACATCCGCGTCCGCTCGATTATCGGCCGCCAGCTCGAACATTCTCGCGTTTACTATTTCTACAACGACGGCGCGGAAAACACCTATATATCGAGTGCCGACTGGATGGGGCGCAACTTCTTCCGCCGCATAGAAACCTGCACGCCCGTAGAACATCCGAAACTGAAAGCCCGAGTTATCCGCGAAGGCCTGACCCTGGCCTTAAACGACAACTGCCAAGCCTGGCTAATGCAGCCCGACGGCAGCTATATCCGCGCGGAACCGGGAGAAAACGGGAAAGTATGCAGTTCGCAGGAAATCATGTGGCAGGAATGCGCCGGCATCTGAAAGCGGCCGTCTGAAAAATCCTAGGCAGTGATGAATTAGGTTCAAGCTAAATGCCATGGCAATAAAGGTTAATCCGCCGTAAGGCAGGACAACGTTCAGCAGGGCATCGCACGGTATAGCAAGCAACCCGCCCTCTGCACTTCATCAGCCGAAGGGCGGGCATAGGCCCTGTACCCATCCAACGAACAGGCGGCATCACAATGCCGCCTGTTGCCATTTCAACCTCACATCCCTATCGGAAATAGCCGGTATTGATGCCCGCCCAATATCGGCATATCAAAAATTTGCTTTTCTGCCATGCCGTATTTTTCAGACGGCTTGACAGAAATTTTCAATCACACAAATTCACTTTTGTCTTATTTTTCCATTCAGCGGTGCATTATCAAAACCAAAAGTAGTCAAATGTTGTAAAAATAATACAATATTGCGTATTTTTATTTATTTTGCCTTTTTATTCATCACATACTTTATAACGTTATTTTAATTTTAATAATCAAATGATTATTAAATAATCAAAATGTCATTTTCCCTTTTGTCATTTTTTTAAGGCCGCACTATTACTATTGGTGTATAGACTTTTTTACATTTCTCATCCTGATTTTGATACAAATCAAAAAAGTGATGATATAGTAATCATTAAAATACGAAATATATCTTAGTGAACACTCATTTAAATAGTTCTATTTAATTGTATTGAATAGATTATTTATTATGATGCTTTATTAAGGCTTTATTCCACCCCAAACCGTCTATTCAGAGGAGACTGTAATGTTAAAAGAAGTATTAAATGATGCTTTGCACAACCTTCATGCCGAATCAGGCGCACTGACTTCCTCAGCCATCGTTTCGATTGACGGCCTGCCGATTGTCAGCGTATTGGAACGGAACATCGATTCAAACCGCGTCGGCTCGCTTTCTGCGGCATTGTTGTCCCTGTGCGGCCAAACCGCCCGCCTGCTCTCTTGCGGCAATTTCAATCAAATGACTTTGCAAGGCCAGCAGGGTGAAGTGCTGCTGATACAGATCAGCGATGATTTGGCACTGGTCAGCACGACCAAAGCAGGTTCGCGCATGGGCTTGGTGCTGGTTCAACTGCGCCGCACGGTAGAAGAAATCCGCCGGCACTTGGGCTATATGGAGTCGGCAGCATGAATCCGCACATTTTTATCGGCAATCCGTCCCAGGCCTTTTCCCGCAGCAACAGGCATACCGCGAATGACCAATCCTATATTTTGGATGAGGAAGTCGAATTTCCCGACGGCAAATTGATTACTTCGCGCACCGATTTGAACGGCATCATCACTCATGCCAACGAGGCTTTCGTGACCATGAGCGCATGGAGCCGCGAGGAGTTGATCGGCCAGCCGCACAGCATCCTCCGCCATCCCGATATGCCTAAAGCCGCATTTGCAGATTTGTGGCATACCGTTTCCAAAGGGGAAAAATGGCACGGTTATGTAAAAAACCTTCGTAAAGACGGCCGCTATTATTGGGTTTACGCCACTGTAATACCCAATATCCGCAACGGCAAAATCGAAGGCTACACTTCGGTCAGACGCAGGGCTTCCGCCGCTATGGTTGCGGAAATCAGCGATTATTATCAGCAGCTTTGCGCGCAGGAAAGAGATTAGCTATGTTGCAATTTACCATCGCTCCCGACTATCTGCCTTCGCATTTCGGCACTTGGTATCTGCTCGGAGACTTCGTCCGCCGTGAAATGAACTGCACCATCCACCTCAATATGCCCGGAAATTCGGACGAACTGGCCGATACTTTGGCCGGACAACAGGACGGGATGGCATACGTCAATCCGTTTTCCGCCTCAAAGCTGATTCGCGAGCAGGGCTGGATACCCTTATTGAAGCCTGCCTGCGGTTCGGATGAAATGGTTGCCGTCTGCCGTTCGCATTCTCCATACAAAAGCCTCCGCGACATCAAGTCCGGCTGCAAAATCTCTTTTTCCGATAAAGATATGTATCTGATCGGCATGAGATTGATGGAAGGTTTCGACCTGAACGAACACAACACCCTGACCTTCGCGGAAAATTCGGAAGAAGCGGTTTTATCCGCCGTCTTCCACAAACGTGCCGAAATCGGTTTTCTGATGGCGGAAACATATGACAACCTGTCTGATTTCGGCAAACGGCTCTTCCGCCCCATCATCCGCAGCCAAATTGACGATATGCACCACGTTATGCTGCTCCATCCGAATTCTGCGGCGCGGGCAGAAGAAGTGAAAGCGGCATTCATCAATTTAAACCTTTCATCCGAAGGCCGTTCGATTCTGGAAGAGTTCCGCCACTCCGAAGGATTCGCCGCAACCGAAGCGGAAGAAGTGGAAAACATGCTGGATTTGCTGCAAACGCTGGAGGATTGACTTTCGGCCGGCAAATAGTGGAGAAATTCCGACAATAAGAAATGAGGCCGTCTGAAAACCTGTGGCGACACAGTGTTTTTCAGACGGCCTATAACATAATAGAACAGATTCATTTTAAATCAGGACCATCACCACAAACCAAGGTGCGATGATGCTGTGCGTACCGGTTTAAAGTCAATCCGCTGCACTCAGCACAGTTTTTGTTTGACCGGCAGCTTGATGTGCGGTTTTGCCGCTTTAGGTTGCTGCGGCTCAGGCAGCAAGCCCAGCTCACGTTGCTGCTGCTCGCTCAACAAATTGCTCCAATCGCCCGATTTGTACCATTCCGGCCCGTCCAATTCGCACGGGTGCTGGATGCGTTCGCAGCCGTTGCCGCATTGCAGGTCTTCGGCCGGACAGTATTTGTCGCAACCCCAGCAAATCCGCTCGGGATGCTTGGGGTAAATGGGAAATTTTTTCGCCATATTTTTTTAACCTTTCGTCAAACTTGGAAATGATACGCCTAAAATGAATGTTTTGACAGGGTAGCTTGCCGGGCAACCCAAATACTCGGAGGCCGTCTGAAAAAACATTTTCAGACGGCCTCCGACCTGTTTGCCTGCAACCGGTTATTTTATCCGCACATCGACATAAGTGCTTTCATGCAGTTGTCGCAGCAACTGCCCTGCGGCCTGTTCGGCCTTCTGCTGCATGATGTATTGGCGGATGGTGTTGCGGCGACGTTCCTCAGGCGTGCCGACTTCGCGGACATCGTTGAGTTTGATGAGGTGCCAGCCGAACTGGGTGCGGACGGGACGGCTGACTTGGCCTTTTTTCAGTTTCTGCACCGCGCTTTCAAATTCGGGCACCATCATGCCGTCGCCGAACCAGCCCAAATCGCCGCCCTGCGCCGCGCTGCCGTCTTGCGAATACTGTCGCGCCAGTTCGCCGAAATCACGGCCCTTTTCCGCCTGCGCGCGGATTTTGTTAATCACGGTTTCGGCAGCGGCTACGGCGTTTTCTTTTTCCGCCTTAATCAAAATATGCTGGGCGCGGTATTGGCGCGGCGCTTCGCCTTCCGGAATGGCGACGCCCTGCTGCTGCGCCCGTGCCAATGCGGCATCGACTTCCTCCTCGCTGACGCGCGCGTTCTGCAAAATGGCCTGTTGCTGTACTTTTTGCGCCACCAGCGCGTCAGCGGTTTGTCGGCGCAGAGCGGCTTTGCTCAGGCCGTCTTTTGCGGCGCGGGCATAGAGTTGGTCTACGCTGATTTTCTGTTCGGCGGCGGCATGGGCGACGGCCTCGTCCACTTCGGCCTGGGTGGCGGCCAGTCCGCGCCGTTTGCCTGCCTGAACGATGAGGGATTGGTTGATCAGCTGCGCCAAAACCTGTTGGCGCAATTCGTTTTCAGGCGGCCTCTGGGCGGCAGGCAGGCGGCTCGCCTGGGCAACGGCCTGTTCGAATTGGCGCATGGTAATCACGCTGTCGCCTGCCACGGCGGCAACGCCGTCTACGGTTTTAATGTCGGCGGCGGAGGCCGTCTGAAAAAAGCAGGCCAAAAGGGCGGCGGTTAAGATTTTTTGGGGTTTCATTTCACTACCTCGTTGGTTTTGATATAGCCCGGGATGGCCGGACGGAGTGTGTCTTCGGTCTTGCTGCCGATGTTACTCAGGCTTTTCAATTGCAGGGTCAAGAATGCGGCATTTTTGTAATCGGGTTTGTTGCGTTCGATATTCCAGCTGGTTACATAACGCTGTGCGACGGCGGTCGCGCTCCAGCAGCCGCAGCTGCTTTTGTATTCGAGTCCGGCGAGGATGTCCAGCGGCCGGCGCACGTTTAGGGCATAGTTGAAACGCGCGACGCCGTAAAGGTTTTGCTTAATCGGCCATTGTGCAGCCAAATCGATCTGACTGAGTTTGTCGCGGAAGTATGTGCCGTCGCTTTGCAGGTAAATCGGTTCGTCCCGGCCGTATTTATAGCGCGCGCCCAATACCTTGCCGTCTTGCGGACGATAGCGTATGCCTGCGGAGGCACTGTCGAAACGCGACCGGTTTTCGTTGAAATGGACGGACGTGTAACCGCTGACGCTGCGGCTGATTTCGCCGTCGGCAAAAGCCACCCAGTCGGAACGGTTGCGGCTGCTTTGGGATATGTTGCCGTCTATCAGCACGCTGTCGTTTTTGAAATAGAATTTCTGCCCGATACCGGCGCGCAGGCGTTCCGCGCCCGTGGCTTTGTCGAGATAGCGGGTTTGCAGGGCGACGCTGAGGCTGTTGGCCGCGTTGATGCGGTCGTGGCCGGAATAGAGGTTTTCACGGAAAAGCTGTTCGTAGTTGAAGCTGTTTTCGGAAGTATCGAAATTAGGCAGGTCGTTTTGCGACTTGGTCGGGATGTAGTTGTAAAAGAGGCGCGGTTCCAAGGTTTGGACATGTTCGCGGCCGAACAGGCCGGTTTCGCGCTCCAGTGTGAGGCCGGTGTCGACATTGACGATGGGCAGGGCGCGGCCTGCGCTGCGGCTGCTTTTCCCATTGAAGCTGTCAAGGCTGTAATGGGTGTAGTGCAGGCCGACTTTCGGGCGGATGTAGCCCCAGTCGTTGTGCAGGTGGCGGCTGAAGGAAGGATAAAGCACCAGCCTGCCGCCCGCTTGTTTGCTGTCGTGTGCAAAGCGGGTGTATTGGCCGTAGACGGAGAACAGGTTGCCAGCAAAGTTTTTCTGCCAGCGGCCGCTCAGGCGCGGCATGATGGCGTAAGGTTCGTCTTTGTAGCCGTCGGCATTGGCCAGGGTTTGGTATTTTTTAACCGTCAATTTTCCGGTCAGGGTTTCCCCGAGCACGTCGGTTTGGTAATCCAACCACGCTTCACGGTTGAGGTTGACGTTGCGGGCGACGTCGGTGCGGTTGTAGAAATCGCGGTAGTAGTCGTTGTCGGAAACCTGGTTGAAATCCACCCCGCCGCTGAAACCCGCACCGAAACGGTGGTTGTGTTTCCAGGCGGCCTGATAACGATTGTTGTGTTTGCTGCGTTTGTCGGACGGCATCCAAACCCCGTTTACCGTGCCTTGATAATCCGGCTGGAGATAACGGAATTCGCCGCCCAGACGGATGCCGCGCGAGCTGATGATGCCCGTACTGACCGTTGCATCGTAATTCGGCGCGAGATTGAAATAATAAGGAACATCGACTTCCGTGCCGTTGGAGCCGACTTTCAGGGTCGGCACCAAAAGGCCGCTCTTGCGATTGCCGTTGAGCGGAAAATCCATCCAAGGGGCATACAGCACGGGCACGCCGTGAAAGACCAGCTTGGCATGTTTGGCCACGCCAACACCTTTCGCATAGTCGGCATCGATGCTGTCGGCACTGACGTACCAAGAGGCATCGCCTTTTTGACAAGTGTTGAACTGGGCTTCGGTCAGCGTGTAGCGGTTTTTATCCTGCAACCGTGCTTCTTTGCCCACGGCCTGCAGACGGCGGCCTTCGCGTTCGGTTTCAAGCCGCACCTCGGTCGCGCGGCCGCTGCCGCCGGACAGGTTGTAATCCAACGTCGAACCGCGCACCTGCGATTCGCCGTCGTCCAGAATAAAGCCTTGGTCGGCCTTTACCGTATCGGTTTTCTGGTTGTACGACACATGTTCGGCATTGACGGTTTGATGGTTGCGCTCAATGATGACGCCGCCTTTGGCCTCCACGCCGACATTGGTCTGCCCGCGCAGGGCATCGGCGGTGATGCGGGTGTAATCGACGGGCAGCCCGGGTTCGCCGCTGCGCTGCAAAGGCGTTTCCGGCTCGGAGGCCGTCTGAACCTTGCCGTCGGCGCACGCCGGACAGGTACTGCCCAACGGCAGCGTTTCCGCCGCCGCGCCCGCCGCAATCGCCATGCCGACCGACAAGGCCAGCGGTTTGACTAAAAATAAACGTGCCAAAGTATCACCTTAAACCGATTTTGCCCGTTAAAATGGCGGTCATTTTAACCGTTTCCCCGTAAAACCGCCATGCAACGACAATCCGAATTGCAAAACTGGCTGCACAGCCTGTATCCCGACCGTCCCTTCGAGCTGGCCTTTGCCGCCGCCGATGCCGACTTCCGCCGTTATTTCCGCGCTACTTTTTCAGACGGCCAAACCGTCATCTGCATGGACGCGCCGCCCGACAAAATGAGCATCGCACCCTATTTGAAAGTGCAAAAGCTGTTTTCCATGCTGAATGTGCCGCAGGTTTATCACGCCGACGAAACACTGGGATTTGCCGCGCTGAGCGATTTGGGCAGCACCACTTACCTCGCCGCCATGCAGCACGACGGCAGCGGGGCAGCACATAAAGCCCTGCTGTTGGAGGCGATAGACGAACTGATTGTTTTGCAAAAGGCAAGCCGCCCCGATGTGCTGCCGCCTTACGACCGCGAAGTCATGCTGCGCGAAATCAACCTGTTCCCCGACTGGTTTGCCGCCAAAGAATTGGGCAAACCGTTCAACTTCAAGCAAAAACAGCTATGGCAACAAGTTGTCGATGCATTGCTGCCGCCGCTCTTGGCGCAGCCGAAAGTGTTCGTCCACCGCGACTACATCGTCCGCAACCTGATGCTGTCTGCCGGCCGGCCGGGCGTGCTGGATTTCCAAGATGCCTTATACGGCCCGATTTCCTACGACTTGGTATCGCTGCTGCGCGATGCCTTCATCGAATGGGAAGAAGAATTCGTGCTGGACTTGGTCATCCGTTACTGGGAAAAAGCCCGCGCCGCAGGATTGCCCGTTCCGGCCGAATTCGACGAGTTCTACCGCTGGTTCGAATGGATGGGCGTACAACGCCATCTGAAAGTCGCCGGCATCTTCGCCCGCCTCTACCACCGCGACGGCAAAGACAAATACCGCCCCGAAATCCCGCGCTTCCTCAACTACCTGCGCCGCGCCTCGCGCCGCTATACCGACCTCGCGCCGCTGTACGCACTGTTGGTGGATTTGGTCGGCGACGACGAATTGGAAACAGGTTATACGTTTTAGCCTTTTATAACGGAAACAGCCTGTGCCGCCCACCAACGGCACAGGCTGTAAAACCATTCTGTTCAAGCATCTTGTCATCCGATCTGTTTCGTTTAAAGGAAATGCCCATGCCCAAATACTCCGATATCTGCGCCGCCGCCCGTGCCAGCGATTTGGCTGCCGTGCAGAATATAGTTCAAGCTGATCCCCAAGCCGTTTTCACGACAAACAAATACGGCTTCAACGCGCTGCACGAAGCACTTATTGCCGATAATTGCGGCAACGTCAATTTTGAATTGGTGCGTTTTTTGGTCCATGCGGGCTGCCCGATCAATCAAATCAGCAAAGGCAGTCACCCGCGTTCGCCGCTTTGGATAGCCGCCGAATTCTGCCCCGACACCGAAATCGTACAATTCCTGATCGACAACGGCGCAGATTTGGCCACGCTGGAATCGGATGGCAGGCATGTGGTGGACTGCATCGACAATCTCCAAGAACAAAAAGCCGTTCAAAACTTGCTCAGTAAACTGACGGGACACCCGCTGCCCGAACCGCCCCCGCCACCCAAATATCCCGAACAGCGCACCGATACCGCCACATGGCGTAAAACCACAGCTGCAATCAAAAAAGCCTTTGCCCAACTGGAACGCGCAGGCATCATCGCCATACCCAACGCAAGCTACACTGTCGGCGAGTGTATTGCCGAATGCTTCGACAAGCTGGAACGGCAGCCCGACCGCAGCCGTTTCACGGGTTACTGCTTCTACACCGAGCCCAATAAAAACCGGGCAAGGGAATTCGGTTGTTTATACCTGAACTACGGCATGATTGCAGAGGATGAAAGCGGTATTGCCGAATTGGCGGGCAACATCGTTTCCTTATTGCAGCAGCAAGGCTTCGATGCGGAATGGAGCGGCAATCCCGATGATTGCATCAATGTATGGCTGCAACCGTTTTACGCCGCCCTCAAGGATTAACCGCCGGCTTTACCGTTTTTCTGTCATGCCGTCCGTTCCCCACTTTTGC